>Ga0207985_1000021_pt1 | contig 42763 bp, 36 predicted proteins | sample ETNtaG_3_FD_185761 | JGI IMG/M metagenome (GOLD analysis project Ga0207985, IMG submission 185761) | Marine microbial and viral communities from oxygen minimum zone, Eastern Pacific Ocean - ETNP201302SV84 (SPAdes) (version 2) | ecosystem: Environmental > Aquatic > Marine > Unclassified ...
TAGCCGTATCTGTAGGACTTGCTCTACCTTTCTGGGCATTAGCCTCAGCTGAGTGCCCCATCCTAGCTAGTGAAATCAAGTCGAGAGCAGATTCTGGATCTACCAATTCATGCAAGGCCGCACCCATAGCATTGGACAGCGCAGCTGATGAACCAAGTCCAGCGGCAGAATACAGGCCACTCTTGATGTCTATTTCCAAGGGGGGCCCTGAGTAGTAGAAGATATCATTCAGTATGTGCGAGATGTGAGGGTGCTTTGAAGGTTCAAATGGCATTCCCTCCAAGCTCCACCTGTTTGATTCAGATATTGAAACCTCTACGCCTGCTTCTATTGAAACAGCTACTGCAGGTTGCCCATATACCACTGCATGCTCTCCAAACAAGATACACTTGCCGGGTGCGAACGCTCTTGCCACGCCCCTCGCCCGTAGTCGAGGGAAATGAGCATTGGCATAGATCATGGTATCGGTTCCTTCAAGTCTAACCACTGTTTGGTAAGGGTACTAGTGAGTACAGAGGGGATAATTTGGAACATCCGTTACTTCAGTCCTACGGCCCATTGGAAGGCTGGCATATTCTGTTATTCATAGGATTAATATCAATCGGATTCTTCACTTATCAAGTCCAAAAGGCAACTAGATTAGTAATGCTCGGTTCCTCTGATGACAGGTTTGATTCATGGAGTACTAGGATTAGTGAATTCATCTCCGGCTGGCTCTTCCAGAAGAAGGTTCTCAGGGATAAGGTCGCAGGGACTATGCATGTTCTGATGTTCTGGGGTTTCCTAATGTTGGCATCAGACATGCTAGACTTAGCTACTGCTAATGCATTTTCTGGAAAGGTACTGCCAGCAATTTTAGTCGGACCTTGGAATGGAATGGTGGAGTTAGGATACTTCATGGCCCTTGTCGGTTGCGTCAGTGCGCTAACTCGCAGGGTGGTATTCACTCCTGAAAAGCTGAAGGGAAAATCTCAGCTTGAGGGAAACGTCATCCTACTGCTTATTTTCACTATTACTACTACTTCCTTCATGGTAGAGTCAGCCGAGTCGCCCAGCTCTTTTTGGGAGCCACTTGGGTACTGGTTCTCAGAACAAGGACTTTCCGAGCAAACTGTAATCCTGTCATACTGGGCCCATATGCTGGCAATCTCTGTTTTCCTTTTCCTTATTCCCTTATCCAAGCACATGCACTTAGTCATGGCCGTTCCAAATGTCTTCTTTCACGATGCTGGTCCAATAGCCAGGATGAGGCCATTAGCAACTGGGGATGATGGCAAGGCAGTGCCTCTGGAAGACTTAGACATTGACTCATTCGGTGTCAGTACTTACAATCAGTACTCTTGGAGGCAACTCATTGATGGTTGGTCATGTACATCTTGTGCTAGGTGCCAAGATGTCTGTCCTGCATATGCTTCAGGGAAGGGATTGAACCCAATGCAAGTTATCCATGATGTAAGGAACTACGCAAACGACCACGCCCCGATCCTCCTGTCCGGGGGCCAACCAGATGAAACGATTCTCGATAGGATTACAGAGGAGGCGGTTTGGGCATGCACTACATGCAACGCTTGCGTTGACGTCTGTCCCTTGTACATTGAGCATGTTCCAAAACTAACAGATCTAAGAAGGAACGCAATGATGGAGACTATGGAATATCCAGAGGTGCTTAATACTGCAATGGGGAACATAGAGTCAGCATCCAATCCCTACGGATTTGGGGCTCACGAGAGGGCTGACTGGGCTGCTGATCTAGGAGTTAAGATAGGGGAGCCAGCTGAGTATATTTACTTCGTGGGATGTGCTGCTAGTTTTGACGAGAGGAACCAAAAGGTTGCTAGATCTACCATCTCTCTACTCAAGGAGGCTGGCTTGGACGTAGGGATTTTGGGAATGCAAGAAGGATGCTCTGGAGACCCTGCCAGAAGGGCAGGAAATGAATACCTTTTCCAGATGCTAGCAGAGACAAATATGTCTACATTCCAAGAGCTTGGAGTCAAGAGGATTGTCGCATCTTGCCCTCATTGTTTCCACACGTTAGGGAAAGAATACGGAGATTTTGGAGGAGAAGACTTGGAGGTATTCCATCATTCTGAGATAATCGCCAAGCTTCAGCAAGAAGGAAAACTTCCAGAGGCAGAAAAGAATGGGCGCAGTATCACATTCCACGATCCCTGTTACCTGGGTAGAATTGGGGATATCGTGGATGCCCCACGATCGGTAATAGGGGGCGTTGATGCCGAACCTGAGAGGCACGGCAAGGACTCATTCTGTTGTGGTGCAGGCGGTGCTCAGATGTGGATGGAAGAAGATGCTGATAAGAGAGTCAACGAGATCAGGGCGGCAGAACTCGCTGAGACAGGATGTGACACTGTCGCGGTCGGTTGCCCCTTCTGTTCGGTCATGGTCAAGGATGGGTTGGATGTAGTAGGCTCTGATATGGAAGTTCTCGATGTTGCAGAGCTGCTATGGGAGCAGATAGTCGCACGAGATCTAGAGATTCATGACAGGTCAAAGAACAGGACTGGAAAGGCAAGAATATGGGACTCATCAATATCCGACCTGATATGATTGATGGATTTTTATCCTAACTCGCATACAGAGAATGTCATAAGTAATGCCATCTAGCATTAATTATGAATGATACGTTCTTGTTCTTCGGTAGGTCTGTACCTGATTTGGCTAAACTACTCGGCTCTATACTCACAATCTTTGGAATTGCGATATATATCATATCAGATCAATCCTCAATTACAGCATTGATCCCATCATTCATGGGCGCTCCCCTCCTGATCCTAGGAATATTATCCGAGAGAATGCCAGATGCGCGCCATCACCTAATGCATGCATCAATGGTTCTAGCACTATTCATGGTAATCAGTCCGATTGGAATGGTCGCAAATATGGGAATCCCTGACTCCAGCCTAACTGTTGTCTCACTATTCGCTCTCCTGACAACAGGCTCTATTTTCATGTTCGCTGGAATCAAATCATTCAGACATGCCCGAAAAGCAAGAGAATCCTCAGGTGTTTGATTGCGACCAGTCATCGGGATAACATGCTTCATGCGAGATACTGTATATGGAAATTGGAATAGACACGCTGCTATTCTTCCTTCAGCTTATGTCTCAGCCGTGGAGAGAGCGGGAGGAATTCCTATGATAATCCCTCCAGCTGGGGATATGACAGACTTGATGGAGTCCATTGATGGCCTCATTATCTCCGGTGGCCCAGATATTTCTCCGGAGCAATACGGTCAAGAACCAGGGCCAATGACAATAGAGTTCTACCCCAATCAAGACGAGACTGAGATTGGCCTAATTTCCGAAGCATTGGAAAGAGATTTACCTTTACTTGGAGTCTGCAGGGGAATGCAGATACTCAGTGTTGCTCATGGCGGGTCTCTTCATCAGCACCTTGATGATACGCCCGGTCATGAGGGACACGGAGGCTATGATGGGACTTCGACAGAGCATCCCGTAATCGTCGAAGAGGACTCCTTACTTTGCGGTTTGATGGGTACGACATTCTCTGTCAACTCAACTCATCACCAAGGGGTGTCAGATCCAGGATCACTCTCAATATCAGCAGTAGCTGGGCACGATGGTCTGATTGAAGCAGTCGAGAGAAGGGATAAGAAATTCTGCTTAGGCGTCCAATGGCATCCGGAGCGTTATGGGCATGACTTACTCTTCTCCGCACTCGTAGAAGCTGCGAGAAGTTGATGATGGCAAGCCCTCTAGATGGTACCATGACGCTCAGGGTTTACGACACGCGATCTCGCTCAAAGCGTGTTTTCAAACCTCTGGTTGAGGGCCAAGTGGGGATATATGCGTGTGGCATAACCCCCTATTCCCCTAGCCATATAGGTCATGCCAGACAGGCCATCGCATTCGACATAATTGTTAGATGGCTCCGAAAGAGTGGATTCAAAGTCAATTACATCTCAAACTTCACAGATATCGATGACAAGATAATCTCTGTTTCGCTTGAGGAGGGGGTTGACTTTCTTGAAGTAGCTAATAGGAACATAGAAGATTATTTCACGGTAATGGATGCTCTCAATGTGTTAAGGGCTGATGCATATCCCAGAGTTACTGAGACCATTCCAGAAATAGTCCAGATGATTCAAGATTTGATTGATAAGAAACATGCCTATGAGGCAGAGGATGGTGTTTATTTCGAGATAGAAACAGCTCCGGAAAAATACGGCGTGCTAACCGGACAGACATTGGACATGGTTAGGAAAGGAGCTGGGGGGAGGGTCGATAATACCGGTTCGGGAAAGAGAGATCATAGGGACTTCGCACTTTGGAAATTAGCCAAGGAAGGAGAGCCCAATTGGGAGAGTCCGTGGGGAAATGGAAGGCCAGGATGGCATATTGAATGTTCAGCAATGTCGCTCAAGCATCTGGGGGAGAAATTCGATATCCATGGAGGGGGTTCTGATCTAATATTCCCTCATCACGAGGCAGAGATTTTCCAGTCCGAGTGTTGTCTGGGGCATGATCCAGTAGTCCAGTATTGGCTACATAATGGTATGATAAATATCGATGGAGAGAAGATGAGTAAATCTGTTGGTAATTTCTGGACAGTCAGTGACGCATTAGAGAAAATCGAACCTCTTGTACTCAGATATGCTCTGATTAATGCTCCATACAGGCAGCCTGTAGATTTCAATTCCATCATGATTGATGACTCAATCTCTCATCATGGTAGGTTGATTAGCTCGTATTCTGAAGCATTATACTACTCTGAAGGAATGAGGATTGACTATTCAGGAATTGAAGATCTCGTTGAAGCCACTCGTAGAATTAGGTCCGGTATGGATGACGACTTCAATACCCGTATTGCTTTGGTAGAGGTCCAGTCTGTAGTGAAATCACTCACATCGTTAATTGACTCAGGCGAGAAAGGCCATCATCTAATGTCAGCCCATGTGCAGTGGCTAGAGGAATTTGCGGGAGAAGTTCTGGGAATTCTGCCAACTCCAAGTGTAGCGATTTCTTTACATGAGGATAAAATCTCAAGGAGGTCCGAAATATCTGCAAAAGTAGAATCATTACTAGAGATGAGAGAATCTGCGAGGGCCTCAAAAAATTGGTCAGAGTCAGATAGGATAAGGGACGAGCTTACCGAAATTGGAGTAGTAGTTGAGGATGGCCCAGGAGGCACAAAATGGAGATTAAGCTAGTATAATTGTACCATCTCATTCTTCATCTCGTATCAGTGATCCGAAAGCAGTCTTTCTCAAGAGAGCCACAAAAGAGGCAAGAAGGATGATTCCTATTACAACACTTGGAGTGAAAAATCCATCACTACTTCCCCGGTCTTCCTCCAGCAAAGGTGTGTCGGTACCAGTATTCTGTATATACTCCACGTTGTGTCTGCAACTAACTTCCTCGGGATAGACTCCAGCATCAGTACATATCCTTCCAGGTACTGTGAATGCTTCAGATACGTCTAGCATACAGAATGATGACTCCCCTGAAATTATGCACTCCCCCGTTTCTTCCATAACGATAAGTATCGAACCACAGAGAATCTGCTCGCCATCCCTAACTGTTAGCGATGGATGTTCCGAAAGGCACTCCTCCAGGTGGACCCCTTCCTCCAGAGAAGTGGGGTGGGCTATGTATCCCCCTCTTGGTCCAAAGCTATTGAAGAAGTCTGGAAGTACTGGACGAGGTACTGTTGGATCTCCGCCCTCCTGCGAAATATCCGTAGCAATCGGTTCTGCTCCACCCACGGTCCCTCCAATCCTATGGCCGTCTTCATCTAATTCAACGTCGTAGAATTCTGTCCACAAATCTATGCTCCTTCCATTTTGGAAAGAAGGAGTCCTATTCAGGACATCGAAATAACGGTCATCGCCCATGGTGAATAGATATTCAATGGGAACGTCCTTTCCCTCGTTACACCCGCTAAGATATTCCATCATTTCTGAGAAGGTCTGCTGGGCCTCGGGAACCCCATCATAGGTAATGTCAACAGCTTTTCTGAATCCGTCTCCCTGTATTATCTCGACTTCATCATCTAATGCCTGCATGATGTCCACATCGCCGAACACTGGCAGGCCCCCTACGACTACCAATCTAACATCGGGATCTATCGCTTCAATCACGTTCCTATATGGGTCGGCCTCAAATGTATCCAAGACAACTAAGTCCGCTACAAGGCCACTTTGGATTCTACCGGTGTGATCTGACCATCCAATAGCATCAACTACATTGGTAGTAATTGTTTGAACCAACTCGTAATCGGAGAAAATATCTCCGAGAACATTCCTGTCCCACCAATCAGCAATCTTCAGTTCGTGCATAGAACTCTTAGATCCTGACGGACTCCAGTCAGGCCCAATCATGATATTCACTCCCTCTGATTTGGCAGTGTAGATATCAGTCGTCTCCCCGTATAGTAGGAGATTTGAGGTCGGTGACCAAGCGAGACTACCTCCTACATCGCCCAAAGCAGAGAACTCAGGTTGGGTTAGTCCTGTTCCGTGAATGATGACTATCTCCTCTACGAGCAAGTCATTTTGGATCAAGATATCAAACTCCGATCTACTTGACTCATCGATGCCCTCTGCCAAATGTATGAACCATGCATCCAGATTGCCATTTGAATTGCCTTGCTTGATGTGATTGCCCTCATAGTCGGAATCAATCTCTGTCACCTTAGTATGGATTTGGTCCTTTCCGAAGTTGTAGTACTCGATATTTCTGGCTAGCATTGTTTGGAAAGTATCCTTGTTTGAGGTCGAGCTTCCTTGTATAGCGGTATTCCCACCTGCAATAGCCCTCAGTTCTGCGAATCTCATAGTTGATGAATCAGATGTAGAGCAGCCAACATCCTTGGCATCACGATATGCGTCATCAGCCTGCCATTGATACCTGTTCTGCCAGCCATCTGTCCCATGGTCCCATAGTGGGATGATATTGTAATGAGCATGGTTATGAGGGTCAATGAAACCTGGATATATCGTGCCACTAGTAGGTATTGAAACTACTCCCTCGGCTGAACTTGGAGTTGGCTCTGAGGAACTCCAAACCTCCTCGATGACTCCATCTCGTATGAGTATCCTGCCATCGTCAATAACATCAGTCTGGGATTCCATAGTTACTACTCTACCTTCCAGGATATACTCTCCCCTGTGGATGTGGTCCTCTGGTGGGTAGCAGTTCCCCATTAGGTGGTTAACGCCGACCCATTCTTGATCGTTAGCTCCTCCAGGAGTAGGGCTGGAATCGGATAGCTTTGCCCAACTTCCGTCGCCCCCATAGCCATATGGTACCCCAAAGTCAGAGTCTTCGGATGGATAGCTTACAGAGTCTATCTCCAAACCCTCGTCATTGCTAATTGTAACCGTATCTCCCTCCCAATAATCAAACTCAATATTGGTCTGTGCTCTGTAGAACACAACATAGGCACCAGGCTCAATGACAGTCCCCCAAGCTATACTGCACATTGGCGAACCTCCGTTCTCCAAATCATCTATCCACCATCCCCCTATGTCTATTGCAGAATCAGTGGGGTTGTGCAATTCCAGGAACTGGTTAGAGAACCTTCCAATTTCTCCATCTCCATTCCAATCTATACCCCCATACTCCTCGCTATTTGGAGATACGTATATCTCGTTAATAATCACCGTTTCCCCCGCACCCTGCGCTGAAGTAGTGATAATCGGCGATGATACGACTAGAATCATCAACGTAGTCACGACAAGTGAACCGGCGCGCATGATATGCCGATAGAATGACATGTCTTCAACCCAACTATACAGGAGCATTGAGGGCGAAGTGCGAAATAGCACTATTTCTGCCCAGCTACATGTCTGGCATTAGGGCAACCTGTGTCGCACTCGTCACAATCATGTTCTCCTCCGTTTCCCTGTCTGGATGTATACATGATGCAATTATTGAGAATCTGAGTGTCCCTTACCCAGAATGGTACGAAGAAATGGAATTTATCGATGATCCAATGAGTTACACAGACTCCTGTTTCAGTACTCCGTGTGTGAGAAATTTCACAATCGGAGAGCCTTTCTCGGATGAAATCTGGGACGAGACTGGCAACAAATGGGCTGTTTTTGGGAACGTTGAGGGAGGTAATTGCTGTGAGCACTACCTCGCCGCTACCAAGGAGGGCTGGATAATGAATTTTGGAGGGGAGTATCCCACCTGGTCCGAAGATAGGGGGCATACATGGCAGGAGTATCAACCCTCAATATTTTCGCAGCTGGGGTGCATGGAGCCCAAGCCAACAGTACCTGGACAGGAGGGGCTGGGAGAGGGAAGTATAGTCCAGGCGACCAATGGGGATATTATTTCCATGGGGTGGTTCCCATATCCAAGTGCGAGTGGCGCCGATCAATTCTATGCGTTCTTCTATGATGCCGAAGACGAAGAGTGGAGTTGGTGTTTCAACCGAACTCCAGAGCCTTTCTATGATCGCTCTTGGCAAGTTGAAGTAATAGGCCCGATTAACGGCGGACTCTACGGCAATGGTCCATGGGCTAGTCTCGTAATTTCCAACTTCTGGCATCAAGTACAGAATGTGGGAGGCCAGATTTCCACTGATGGACTAAATTACGAATACTTTGGCTTCCCAGACAGGGATGCTGGTTTGGATATAATGGAAGTAGATTTAAGTCCATCTGAACTGGGCCCTGAGTGGGATTTCACTAAGCCCCATAAAGAGATGAGGGCCTTCCCGGTTCCCTCAGGAGGTCTGTACTTCCCAGACTACTTCATTGATGGCAGTGATGCGTTTCTCGATACCTCGCTCAATTGGTGGACAGGAGTTACATTAGGTGGTAATTCCCTACCATCTCAGTATTGTGCATTTGATTCATCAACAGCCCTACATTGCGTCACCACGAGTAATTCTAACCTCACCCATATGCTCTCTTGGGATGGAGGGGAGACATGGGAGAACCAATCATATGATCTCTCAACAGAGGCCACAGGATTGGAAGAGTGGGAATTTCACTCCAATGGATTGCACGACTTATTCGTTCTCAATGTAAGGTATCAGAGCTTCTCAGGGCCCGATGTCGATATAGCCTGGCATGTCAGGGACTTCTCCGAGAGTATGGTTCCAGACTCAAGGACCTATATTGGGCAAGGCGATCTTGACTCGACATCCGGAGCAGGAAATGACATCAGATTCGACTTCGCTAGCATGGGGATCCTTCCAGATGGTGGCTCATTCATAGCGTATCAGGATTCTACCGACCCTGATCCATTGTTCTCAGTGGAGTTATTAGTGCCACCAGGATACATAGCAAAATCTCAAACATTATAGAGATAGACTGGTATCAAGTTCTCTCGATATGGACAGATATCTTCACTCCATCTACTTCGAATTCCATGGAGTTATCATTGGCCATACCCTCGTTCAGGTATGCTTTCTCTGAACGAGTCTCAGATACTATTCGCCCCCAGTCTCGATCGGATAATTTACCATCTTCGATCCAAACGCTAAGATTTATAGTCGCCTCAATATCTAGGTCCAAATCCTTTCTTTTAGCCTGAATTCTCCTGATTATATCTCTGGAAAGGCCCTTGGAAAGGAGATCCTCATCAATTTCCATATCTAGAACCAGGGAGACATCTCCATAATCTCCCGAGAGCGTTTCCGCTGCAAAACCCTCCCTTTCAACTCTCCTTATGTCAATATCACTCTCATTGATATCATACCCCCCGACAGCAGCAATTCCAGCCTCAATCTCTAGTAGCAATGACTCTGCATCAATCATTCGTAACTCAGAGAGGACTTTTGGAAGGTCAGCTCTACACTTGGCTCCGAGTGACTTCCTGTTAGGCATAATTTCGATCTTCTGGAAAGCATCCAAGTCTTCTGCAACTCTGATTTCCTCAACATTAAGCTCCTCTGAGAGAATTTCATGGAAGCCCGAGAGGTCAGGACCTCCTACTATCCATCCAGATCTACATGGAAGCCTCTGCCTCCTGCCAGCATCTACTCTTACTCTCCTGCCCGCTTCAGCAATTGACCTAACTAACTCCATTTCCATTTCTATCAAGGGATCAACGGGAGGAAGAGAACTCTCAATAATATCAGAACCAACAGGCCAATCCGCCAAGTGAACAGATGTCCCGTTCAGCCCCCTGTGTATCGCGTCAGATACGAAAGGAGAAACAGGGGCCATTAGCCTACAAACTATCAGTAAAACCTCATGGAGTGTGTTCTGACAAGAATGCTTGTCCATACTATCCACTTCATTCCATAGCCTCCTTCGTGACCTTCTAACATACCAGTTTGAAAGATCATTAACTACGAATGCTTCTAAATCCCTTCCAGCTTTATGAAAGTCCCATCGAACGAATTTATCATGATATCCCTGTGCCATCGATGAAGCCTTCGATAAAATCCATCTGTCAAGATGGCTTCTCTGTTCTAGAGGGATAAATGTGTCCTCGTTACCAGGATCAAATCCATCGAGCGAGGCGTAATCGGCATGGAACTTGTATACATTCCACAATGTCAAAAACATCTTCGCATAAGACTCTCTCACCCCATGTGGATCAAAGTTCGTAGGCGACCAAGGGGCACTCTGAGTTGTCATGTACCATCTAATTGAATCAGCGCCTTCCTTGTTGAAGTGGTCCCAGGGATTCACGACATTCCCCTTCGACTTACTCATCTTCTTCCCATCCTTATCGAGAATATGGCCCAGAGAAAGGCATCTACGATAGCATATGCTATCGAAAACTGTTGTGGAAACCGCCATCAAGGAATAGAACCAACCTCTGGTTTGATCTACTGCTTCACAAATGTAATCAACCGGGAAAGAGGCATCAAACTTGTCCTCATTTTCAAAGGGGTAGTGCCATTGAGCGAACGACGCACAACCAGAGTCAAACCAGCAATCCATTACATAGGGTTCCCTAATCATCTCGCCATCGCATTCCACTTGCGGGCAAGATAGGGTAATCTCATCAACATACGGTCTGTGTAGCTCCGGCGGCATATCCGAGGATTTAGTCTTCATTTCCGAGAGCTCTTCTACACTCCCAACACAGTGTTCACTCCCGCACTTCTTGCAAATCCAGACTGGAAGAGGGGTCCCCCAGTATCTTTCCCTACTGATCGCCCAGTCCTTGATGTTGGATAGCCATTCCCCCATTCTTTTTGATCCAGTCCACTCAGGTGCCCATTCAACCTCTGAGTTGTACTTTAGTATCTGTTCTTTCACTGCAGTCATTCTAACGAACCAGCTATCCATTGCATAGTACAACAACGGATGATCTGTCCTCCAACAGTGAGGATAATCGTGAGTGTACGAGTGCTCTCTGTAAAGGAGCCCTTCCTCCTCCAGTAGATCAATAATAATGTCATCGCACTGTTTGACATTTTTCCCATCAATATCACCGTGGGTCCCTTCGATAAATTTGCCGTCCATCCCTACGGTATGTTGCGCTGGAAATCCGACTTCCATGCCAAGACTGTAGTCGTCCTCGCCATACATAACCGCAGTATGCACAACCCCGGTTCCATCAGTGGTAGTGACAAAGTCCGCCCCCACTATGGTCCACGCGGATGGATGCCCCTCTCCATCAATGGCTCCCGGAAAAAGTGGATTGTATGATTTTCCAATTATCTCTGAACCAGGAAACTCGTCCAATACCTCGATGTGGTTTCTCAATACATTACCAATCAGGTCCTTGGCCAGAATCAACTCTTCGCCAACCTCAGCCCCTCCTCTGCCTTCCCAAGAATCAGACGGACCAGAGGTTATCTTCACTCTGCAGTAGGTTACATCTGGACCAACTGCAAGACCTACATTACCCGGAAGTGTCCAAGGAGTAGTAGTCCAAGCCAATACAGAAGCTCCATCCTCCAGAAGCTTAAATTTCACAAATACTGCAGGCTCGGTAACCTCTTTGTAACCTAGGGAAACTTCGTGGCTAGAGTAGCTAGTTCCAGTCTGAGGGCAATATGGTAGAACCTTATGGCCCCTAAATAGAAGCCCCTTATCGAACATCTGCTTCAATGACCACCATGCCGATTCTATGTATTGGTCATGCAGAGTTACATAGGGATCGTCAAGGTCGACCCAGAAACCCATTCTCTCTGTCATTTCTCTCCAAGTCTCCTCGTAGGTCCACACGCTCTCCTTACATTTCTCGTTGAATTCTTTCATGCCATAAGCTTCAATCTCTTCGTTGGACATTAGGTTTAGTTGCTTCTGGACCTCAATCTCTACCGGCAGGCCATGGGTGTCCCAACCTGCCTTCCTTTCAACCACATGCCCCTGCATTGTCTTCCATCTGCAAACCATGTCCTTAAACAGTCTTGAAATTACATGATGGATACCGGGTTTCCCATTGGCAGTAGGGGGCCCTTCGAGAAATGTGAAAGCGGACCCATGTCCTCTCCTCGACTCAATGGATTTGGCAAAAGTCCCCTCGACTCTCCACGTATCCATCAAGGAGCTCTCAAGGGCAACTGGATCAAACTCACCCGCAGGCTCGGGCACTACCATGACGTTGCGTGATGCAAGGTTTTCTTGAAGTTAAGGGGAGATGAAATTGAAACATAACGTTAGCTCTCAAGTTGTGTTGGATTTTATTGTAGTCAATAAATGGATTTATATCGACCACATTATTCGAACAGGCAATGGCTAGGGTATCTGCAAGACTATGCAGTTGCGGGTGCAAGATGAAACGAATATACTCAAGAGCAGATGGGGGGAAAGGATGGGACCCAATTGGGTGGATGTGTAATCGTGATTGTGGGTGTATAATGCTCGATGAAGGAAATTGCCAGTTGATTTAATGTTCCACAGATGGAGGAGTTTACAATGGAAGCTAACGACACTTATCTGACTGTCACTGGGATGACATGTGCAACATGTGCCTCCACTGTAGAGCGTGTCTTAAATAAGCTCGATATAGTTGAAAGATCTTCTGTAAACCTTCCCTTGGAAAATGTAAAGATAATCTTTGGAAAAAATGCGACGGCACATGATTTGGATACCTGCATAGAAGTAATAGAAAAGGCAGGATTTGGAGCAAAAAAGAACGTTTCTGCTATCAAGAATAGGGAAAATAGGGAGAATGAAGTAACGAGTCAACTAAAGCGTGTGATTTTGGCACTCGGTCTTTCAATTCCCGTATTTCTCTTGACAATGGTAATAGATGATTTCGGCTCCTTCAAGTCACTCAATGTCCGCTTGTTGATGGCAATGACATTCTCGCTTCTAATATACACGTACTCAGGGGCAGAATTTCACTACAGAGCTTGGGCATCAATTCGTCGAGGGACTGCAAACATGGACGTTCTAGTTCACCTGGGAACAACAGTCGCAATTCTGTGGTCATCAGCCGTCACCCTTTCTCCCATAATTCCGTTTCTTCCGGAAATTTTTTCAGCATCAACTCATGTATTCTTTGATGGGGCCTCCTTCATCATCGCATTTGTATTGCTAGGAAACTATCTTGAGTCAAGAGCCAAGCTGAAGGCCACCGACTCAGTACACAGTTTGATGAAAATTCAACCAAAAACTGCGAGAGTTATCGATAATGAAGAAACATCGGTATCTCCGGTCGAATTAGTGCCGAGAGGATCTCTTTTGAGAGTTCTAGCGGGGGAGACCATTCCTTTAGATGGCGTAGTGGAGAAAGGTCTAGCGTCATTAGACGAATCTATGATGACCGGGGAATCCCTTCCAGTGCCGAAACAAGTCGGAGATGTTGTAGTTGCAGGAACTATAGTTACCGATAGCACTATTCTAATCCGCACAACTACTCTTGCACAAGACACTATGCTAGCGGGAGTCATAGACCTTGTTAATGAGGCACAGTCTGGAAAAGCCCCAATACAAAGATTGGTAGACAGAGTTTCTGAAATCTTCGTCCCATTAGTTGTACTAGCTGCACTCCTTTCTTCTATCTTCTGGCTTCAATATGGAGATAACATCGCGCATAACTCAACAATGACGAGTGCTGAGATTTCTGTGATGGTTTTAGTTAGTACCCTAGTAATAGCGTGCCCCTGTGCTCTGGGATTAGCGACTCCTACAGCATTAGTCGTGGGCACTGGTCAGGGAGCTAAATATGGACTTCTGATTAAGGGAATTGAAGCACTGGAAAGAGCACATTCAACATCTATTGTTGTACTCGACAAAACAGGCACAATAACGGAGGGTAATCCGAGAGTCGAAAGGATAACCACCGTTCATGGTACTAAGGAAGACCTAGTTTCGATTTCATCAGGCCTCGAATTAGAATCCAATCATCCTATTTCTTCAGCGATTCGTATGGTATCTGAGGAACTCGGATGCCAGCCATCCAAAATAGATGTCATCAAAACACATCCAGGGTTAGGAATCAGCGGTAAACTGAATTCTTCTTTAGTGGCAGTTGGTAATTTAGAAATGATGAAAAAGCTTGAAATCGAAGTCCCAGACGTAGTAAAGGAATCAATATCCTCTGGAGCAGGCGAGGGCAATATCATAGTCTTGGTCGCTGAGGATAAAAACGTCCTCGGATGGATAGAATTATCCGACAAAGTCAGACCCAACTCATCATCCTCTATCAGGAGTCTACAGCGAAGAGGGATTGACGTCGTAATGCTCACCGGAGATCGTCATGAAGTGGCAAAAGCGGTTGCAAACTCAGTGGGGATAAATACAATTTTGTCCCAAGTGAAACCAGATGAGAAGGCAGAACAAATACGTCGATTACAGAAGGGGGGGACGGTTGCAATGATTGGTGACGGAATTAACGATGCAGCAGCTTTGACTATAGCCGATGTAGGCATAGCAATGGGAGCTGGAAGTGAAATAGCTCTAGAAAGTGCGGACATTGTTCTAGTTCGTAATGACCTATCAGATGCCGTGGCTTCCTTGGATCTGGGCCGATCAACTATGAAAAAAATAAGGAGTAACTTAGTTTGGGCCTTCGTATACAACCTCATAGGGATCCCTCTTGCCATGGGCGTTTTATTCCCATGGACTGGAATACTATTGCCCCCCGCCTTCGCCGCAGCCGCTATGTCTCTCTCTTCAGTCAGTGTAGTGGCAAACTCACTTCTTCTGAAGAGATGGAAACCAACTGGCCAGACAGGGTAATGCGACACTTAAAATCAGAGGAGAGGGAGCGCTGTTCATGGTAGACAGAACCTACACCATGCAAATCAGAGGAATGACCTGTGATGGTTGTTCTGGCAGGGTCTCCTCAGTATTGTTGAGCAACCCGGGAATTATTGAGGCAAAAATATCTCATAATTCTAACTCTGGTGTTATCGTGGCAGATGAGACTATTCTCCCTCGAGAAATAATAAAAATTATTCAAAGCACAGGCTTTGAAGCAAATGAACAATAGGTTATTGATATTATGAAGTCTTACCCCGAGTTGGCAGGCAGGATCGTGAAATGGATATCTGATTATGCTAAAGAGAACGAGATCTCAACCCTGGTAATCGGCGTTTCAGGAGGAGTAGATTCTGCGGTCACATCAACCTTGTGCGCAGAAACCGGATTGAGGACCATAGCACTTAGCATGCCTATTCATCAACGGAAATCACAAAATGATCTCTCCTTATCGCATTGTAATTGGTTGGAGTCAAATTGGAATAATGTCGAAACAGACATTATTGATTTATCTGAGACTTTCGACTCAATTTCCCTCGCTCTGGGTTCAAAGGGGAATTCCGAGATGGCACTTGCTAATACCCGTGCGAGATTGAGAATGGCCACTTTGTATGCCTTCGCTGCCTCAAATGAGGGAATAGTAGTGGGTACGGGCAATAAAGTAGAGGACTTCGGAGTAGGTTTTTACACCAAATACGGAGACGGAGGAGTCGATATCTCACCAATCGCAGATTTGTACAAGTCAGAGGTTTTCTCACTAGCATCCTCTCTTGGCATCATCCAAGAAATTCAGGAGGCCGCACCAACCGATGGACTCTGGGCAGATGGAAGGACCGACGAGGAACAGATAGGAGCTACATATGAGGAACTAGAGTGGGCTATGAGGGAAATTGAGAACCCTTCAGAAGAGGAGCAAAGTGAAAGGCAGAGAAAGGTAATGGTAAGATACATGGAACTCAATAAGGCAAATTCCCATAAGATGAAGCCTATTCCTGTGTTCAAGAGAACTGACCGCTGACTTCAATTATGGGCCACACCCCGGTCATTTCATGGACGAACTCTCACAAACCCAGACCAGCTATGCTGATAGTGGCCAGATGATGGCCGTCGAGTTCGACAGGAAGATTATCATCTACTGGTGGATGTCCGCAAACTTGGGACTTCTGTTTTCAGTGGTCGGAATCATACTAATGCCGATCTGGATTCCTTTCGGGTGGCTTGTTCACCAGAAGCAGTACGAACATATGAGCGGAGCCCTCACAGAACGTTCGCTCAACATGCGAATGGGGTGGATGTTCAAGAAGCAGCAGAATATCGCTTTGGATAAGCTAACCGATGTGTCAATCCATGAGGGCCCCATTCTCAGTGCCTTCGGTGTCGTTAGGATGCAGTTCGAGACTGCTGGCGCGGCCCCTTTCATACTAACTGGGGTGAAGAATGCCAACGAGTTCCGTGACCTCGTCCTCAGACAGAGGGACTCTCTCGTAACCACACCAGCTCAACAACCCACGCAAACAACCGAATCCAGTGATGTCCTGATTGAAATTAGGGATATTCTTACGAAGATAGAGTCCAAGCTATCTGAAGAGTAGGTCATATTCCCGAAGAGATCTTCATTCTTTGATACCATGGCCAAACTTTAGAGTGCCCCTCGACGATATCAAAGCCATACAATCCCTCCATTGACCTCAAAATTCCAAAGTTCGCGAAGTCAGCCCCATTGGGTTCTTCTCCGCCAAAAAAATCGCTCTTAATGCCACTGGACATGTGATCTAGTTGAAACTCTAGGTTTTCTCTAGGAGGTAGTTCGAACATCTTTGCTCTGGACTTTCCCACCATCCTCATAATGACTCCACCTACCCATTTATTCACCAGCCTAGTTCCGAATGAGAAGTTGTCAATTTTAGTGACATAATCTAAGGCTTGTACGGACGTTATGTATGACTTGTATATGACTGCAACAATCGACTTTCCGAGAATTAAATTGGAGAAATCCATCCATTCATCCTGTTCAGGGTCTTCTCCCGCTCGTGGGAAACTACAGGAATCCTTGCTGTCAATGTAGTGTAAGATGTAATTGGAATCGTTAACTTGAGTTCCATCGATATCGACAAAAACTGGTACAGCGCTCCATTCTGACCATTTCAACTGTGTCTTGAAAGTAGGATCAACTTCTACCTTTGAGTACTCTATTCCCCTACTACCTAGAAGCGCTTTGACCTTGAAGCAGAATGGACAAGTCTCAAAGCAGTACATTGTAGGAAGGCCGTCTACGACCCTTTCAGGGACTATTTTTTCTTGCACACCCGAAGTAGCTGTGTTCTTATCCTTTTTTCCTGCCATATATCTCCTGCCACCATTGAGTTTGTAGTTTATCTTTCTAGCCCCAAAGAAGACATCAAGGTACTCTCGAACGAGCTGACTGACTTATTGCATCCTTCCAGACTTTCCGCGTCGATGAGTATCTTCATTTCACCCGACTCCTCCCCAACTACACAGGGAGTCTTACCAGCAGTAAAATTAGCGAGCACCTGAGTTTGTTCATTCAAATGCAGAAGCTCGAATTCTACGTCCAGGCCATTAGTGAAAGCTTTCCAGTCTCTCTTCAGAGAGATTCCCTTATGTGTTATGTCACAAAGTGAACAATGTGCTGTTCCAGTAATCTTTCCCCAGACATAGGAGAGCTCCCCAATGATTCCCCCATCTGCATGATAAATTCCGTAAATTTTCTCAATTTTCATTATATCACCGTTTGGGCCATTGTGATATGGTATGACGAGTAGAAATAAATCCTAACATAAGGTCACTCATATTGTGTTTACCCAGACTGGATTAGTAAATAATATCGAGTTCTCCACCGTAGTAGAAATATCGTTATATCACAATCAATTTTCTCATTCACACCTAATCTTGAAGGTGCTTCCACCGTGTCACCATATGTGGACGTCCCTTCTGAATTGAACTCAATGCTCATTGGCCAGCACGGCCCCACTAAGCAGAAGGCAGCTAGGTTGGTTGTGGATTTGGCTTCAACAGCTGGGGCCGGTGAATTCGTCAGGGTAAGTAATGCACATGTCTCAGGAGTTAGCGTGATAACAGGCGGACATGGACTTAGGAGATTCTTAGCAGATTTATCTGGGGATCCTATGGGAAAGGTAGCCATACCAACAACCCTGAATTCTGCAGGTTGCGATCATGAGAAGATGGACGAGATGGGTATAGACTATCCAGATTTCCTAGAGCAACAATTCGAAATCGTACACTCATATTCAGAACTCGGAATAGAAGCTACCCTCTCATGTACCCCCTATGACAAGGGAATAGAAGACGTGGCCGGAATCGGCTCATGGGCCGAATCAAATGCTGTTTGCTTCTCTAATTCCTACACTTCACTGGTGACAAATAGGGAATCCGGACTTTCCGCCTTGGCGACAGCCCTGACTGGTTGGGCTCCCAAATGGGGCTTACACATGGATGAGAATAGAATCCCGAACATATTCGTTCAAGTAGAGTGTGACATGGAAGATATAACCGACTGGAGCATACTAGGTGATTGGATAGGCAAACAAATCAAACCCGAATGGAATCTTCCCTGGGGTCCGATGCCAAGGATTAGTGGACTTCCTAATGCAACATTTGAGATGAAAAAAGCATTGACTGCGGCGGCGGCTAATTACGGATGTCCAATGTTGTGGGCCGACGGGCTAACCCCTGACCCGCCAACGGTTCAATCATATGAAGGAATACTGAACTTCAAAGAATCAGATTTGTCTGAAAGATATCGTGATTTGTCTCCTAAGGGAAAGGTGGATTTGGTAGTCATCGGATGTCCCCAGGCCAGTGTTGGAGAAGCCAGGACAACCGCCGCGTTCATGCGTTCGAGAATGGAATTAGGTGAGAAAATACCAGATCACAGACTCTGGGTCTTCATGAGCGCTCATAATTACGATTTGATAGAGGCGGATGGAACGCTGGACATCCTAGAGGAGGGAGGGGCATTGGTTCTGAGGGACACTTGTCCCGAAGTGACCCCTTACAACCGTTCTCGGTACAATCACTTGCTGACCAACTCGCTAAAGGCAGAGCATTATCTGACCAGTGGACTGAACAAGATGCCCACTAGCGTGGCTAAAATCGGAGACTGTGTGTCCCATGCGTTTGACCCTTCACTCATCACCGGTGAAAGGCCCACACTCTCCTCGGGAAAAGTCAAGAAGTCCAAATCTTCCAAACATGTTGCTAAGGGAGATTTTTCTACTGAAGGTCTCGGAATACCTAGTCAGGGTAAATGGTCGATCACAGGAAAGGCTCTCGTTACGGACGTACCAATTACATATTTGGGATACGTGAATAGAGATTCAGGAGTAATAGAAGAGCCAGGACACCCTCTTGATGGTATAAAAATTGCAGATAAGGTTCTGATATACCCTAAGGGATCAGGTTCTACTGTTGCCCCGTTCGTCTTAATGGGGCTAATTTACACAGGAGTGGGGCCATTGGCAATAATCAATCGAGATGTATGCCCCCTGACTCTACCAGCCGCCTCCCTTCTTGGGACTCCATATGCACACAGTTTTGGAAATGATCCGATTCAGGGAATCAATAACGGGGACGAAGTTAGAATGGAACTGGAGAATGGAAAAGTCAGCATGTATGTGGTGTCCAGATTTGGCGAGGGTTGATGACGGAAACTCATACCCACAACCATGGACTTGAACCGTGAACCGGAATCCTGCCGACCCCAAGACTGGGGTAAGTTCGAGATAACCAGTAGGGATGGCGCTGCTAGAATTGGGAAATTCCACACTCGTCATGGAGTGGTCACCACTCCAATGTTACTTCCCGTAGTTAACCCAAATTTACGGACCATAGAACCGAGGGAAATGTGGGACAAGTACGGTATCGAAGCTCTGATAACAAATTCCTACGTGATTTGGAAACATGAGAAGCTTAGCGTTATCGCTAAATCGGATGGAATTCACAAACTATTGGATTTTCCCGGAGCAATAGTAACCGACTCAGGAACCTTTCAGTCGTATGTCTACGGGGATGTTGAGGTTTCACCTGAAGATATTGTTTCATTCCAAAGAGAAATCGGAGTTGATGTGGGAACTATGTTGGATGTTTTCGGAAGACCAGATATGAGTAGAGATCAAATTCAACATGCAGTAGATGAGACCTTCGACAGAGCAAATATATCCCTGCTTGAAGCAAGAGAGGATATATTACTCAACGGACCAATCCAAGGAGGACTGTATCACGATCTAAGAGCTGAATCTGCGAGTTTAATGAGTCAAGTACAAGATTCAGGGAAGACATTTGCAGTACATCCAATAGGTGGCATCGTTCCCCTGATGGAACAACAGAGATATCTAGAGTTATTCGGAATTATATTGGCCGCAAGATCGGAAATACCTCCAGATAAGCCAATACACATGTTCGGTTGCGGACATCCACTTCTCTTCCCACTATCTGTGGCCTTGGGGGTTGATTTCTTCGATAGTGCCGCATACGCACTATTCGCTCGTGACGATAGAATACTCACTCCCGAGGGAACGGTAAAGATACAAGGTTTGAATGAGTGGCCAGTAACATCTACCGCACTCTTTGGAAAGACTCCAAAAATGGTTCTGGAGATGTCTAAAGAAAGAAGGTCAGAGATTCTGGCACATCATAATCTAGAGGTTACTCAGGCCGAACTAGCTAGGTGTAGGGAGGCGATCAGGGATGGAAGTATTTGGAAACTAGCAGAGGTAAGAAGCCATGCTTCCCCTAGGCTCAGGGAGGCTTTCGAATGGGTCTTGGACCAACTCGAAGAGCTCGATGATTCAGAAGTCGGCTCAACACTTCTGGAGCTCATGGCTTCTACAAATCCCATTAGGAAAGGGGGAGAGCCATTTTCTGAGGATATAGGTTTCAGGCCACATATACTCCATCTTCTAGCTTTGATCTCACTGAGGTGGCGTCTACCTGGGTCCTGGTGGGATGGTAGCTCTGGACCTCCAGAAAGAGTCCTGATAATCCATAACTCTCTACCTCCATGGCGAGAAAGCGCTCTTGGCTCTATAGTCGATAATCTAATCGAGAATCCCAGGACAGTAGTCTTGGTAGCTACACCCTTGGGGCCGATCCCCTATTCCTTTGAAGACGTCTCTCCTTTCTGTCACTTTGATGGCCCTGACTCTATCTGGTCTGTTGAACCCGATCAGAGCAATTCCTATGGAGATGTTTCATATCTTGGGCTAGAGGAAATTCCAATCATAACTTCATCACCAAAGATGTTAGAAGAATCTTCTGAAAAAATCAGTAAGATAAGAACATGGCTAGACAGGTGTTCTATTGTTGACAAAGTATCAGTTTTTTGTGGAGTTCACCCAAAGAAACTCTGTGAAGTTTCGGAGAAAATGGAAGCAAGAAGATCCAATACTGATAGGATGGTGAATGTTAGTTTCAATGGGCAACACGTACTATCTCCAAGATTGAAGGATGGGGGTATCTCCCTGACTTCAGAAGGGGCGAGGGTTCTTTATTCACTAAACCCAGGTATCCCAGATTTATTTGATGAAGAAGACTCTTCTGATGAGGAAGACTATCCTGGCATACCAAGAGTGGTGATTTCCGAAGAAGCGATACCATTCGTAGGAGATGGACGTAACGTAATGCATGGCTACATAATTGGTGCCGATCCCCACATAACTCCCGGACAACCTTGTGTGGTAGTCTCCCAAGAAGGGAATTTGATAGCTCATGGAGTACCCACTTCAACAACATTGGAGATGGCTAGTTTCAAGAAGGGAATCGCGGTTAAAGTTAGAGACGGGTGCCTAAAAAAGTGAGCCATATAATCAACTATCTCTAATTGGTGTTTTCGGGGATTAATTCAAGTGGTGCCTTCTAGAGGACCTATTGACTCCCTACGGGAGTCGGGTGTTATGCATGGTCTCTGATCCAGTCGATGAGATGCTGATAACGGCACGCTCAATCAGGAAAATGTATGGTCCACACCTAGCTCTAGATGATATTAGTCTAGACATCCCACATGGTGCTATTGGCATTCTGGGTCCTAATGGAGCGGGTAAATCGACATTTTTCAAATGTCTACTGGGACTCATAAAGACAACCTCTGGCTCTGGAAAAGTATTGGGGTACGATATATCGACTGAAGGAGAATTGATACGTTCAAAGATTGGATATATGCCCGAATATGACTCTCTTGACCCCGGTCTCACTGCGATTGACCAAGTGAGGTATTCTGGTGAGTTATTGGGGATGAACCCTGATGCTGCTACCCAGAGGGCACATGAAGTACTGCAATACGTAGGACTGAAGGATCAACGATACAGAAAAATCGAGACCTTTAGTACAGGTATGAAGCAAGCTGCTAAATTAGCTTGCGCATTAATACACGATCCGGAGATTCTGATTTGCGATGAGCCGACTAATGGATTAGATCAGAGAGCTAGGGAATTCATGCTACAGACCCTAAGAAAAACCGTGATGGAAGGTGGAAGATCAGTACTGATGAGTAGTCATGTAATGGACGATGTGGAAACTGTATGTGATAGGATTGTGATGATTCACAAAGGCAAGATAGTCGTTCACAGGAGTATAGACGATATGGTCAAACAGGTGGAGAAGGAAATAGAAATCTCAGTCTGGGGAGGGGCATCTCAGATGGAAACTGAACTGTCCTCAAGAGGTCTTTCTGTCAGGAGGATGGGAAGAAATATGAGGGTCACTAAGATAGATGATGATACATATACCGAGATTCTTTCTTCAGCGGCCAAAGCAGGAGTTCAAGTTAGGAAGATGACAGAGTACGAGCCAGATTTAGAGGATATTTTTCTTCTTATAATGGATAAGCTAGGCGAAGAAGTGAGGGAAACAAGAGACTTGATGACTTCCGACCACATGGGTGAGGGGCTGTGACTTCAGAGCTTGATATATCTGGTGGCACAACCAGGATGGAATCAGCATTTGGATCCGGAGATGGAGATGATGAGGCAAAGGCCTCAGTGGCACAGAAAGCCGAAGTTAAGGGCTCGATATATGAACAGACATATCGTCCATGGAGAGGCTCACTAGGACCTAGGTGGGTAAGGAACTATGCGATTTTCCGACACCATGTCTACGGTCTTTTCTCAAGCAAAGGACACAGGTACTATCACCCTGTCGTCAGACTAACTATCCTCATAGTATTCCTATTCTCCCTTTCCCCAGTAGCAATGCTGTTTCTGGCATCATTGGGAGGGCAAGGAGGTTTCGGGGAGATACTCTCCAGAATGTGGGGCATAAACAGGTATAACTTGTGGGGACAAGTACTCGGATTCTTCCCACGGAATCTTTGCATGTGGCCTCTCCTTACCGCACTTGTTGTGGGAGGTATGATTTCAGATGACCGTAGGAACGGAACGAGTGCTATATACTTCTCAAGACCAGTCAATAGGATAGATTACACGGCGATGAAGTATCTTAGTAGCGCAGTCGTACTCGGCTTCGTGATAGTTTTCTCTTACATGGTATACTACACCAGTGCAATTGTCCTGAACGGAGAGGGATGGGCATTTCTGATCGATACCTTCCCGATCTTCATGGGGGGGCTATTGGCGGGAATTCTTTTGGTTCTAACTTACACTTCTATTGGCCTTGCGCTTTCCAGTATCAGTCAAAGTAGATTCTTCGCTGCAGTAGCCTTCTTGGCTGTTATCTACGGGACGAAGATGGTCGCATTCCTTATCGAGTCTACCTTTGAATCGTCGATTCTCTATCTTTTGAGCCCTTATGATGGTCTGGCCCATATAGGTCAGTGGCTGGTTGGAATAGAGTCTAATTATGACTATCCTCTTGCTTTTTCAATTGTCTCAATATTACTCATCAATTCCTTTTCATTAGCCTTACTCACGAGCAGGGTTAGTTCTCTGGAGGTGACTAGAGAGTGACTGCAAAGGCCCCGGCTGTGATGATCGAATCTGCCTCTAAGTGGTATGGAGAAGTGATAGGACTCAATGATGTTTCTCTTGCAATAGATGGTGGAGTTACAGGTGTTTTAGGTCCCAATGGAGCTGGTAAATCAACACTATTCAAACTACTTCTTGGTAGACTCAAGCCGAGCCAAGGTACAGTGAGATTGTTCGGTACCGACCCTTGGGAGAGCACGTCTCCTTTCAGAAGAGTGGGTTATGTCAGCGAAACTGAACCATTGTATGAGTGGATGACTGGATTGGATTTCCTTATGACGATGGCAAGATTACATGGAATGACCAGGGACGAGGCCAGGGAAAGGGCTGAGCATGTCTTGGAGTTCGTTGGCCTGAGTGATGTTCGTTACAAAGAAGTTGGCAAGTATAGTAAGGGCATGAGGCAGAGAGTGAAGATTGCCCATGCACTTGTTCACGATCCGGATCTGATAATTCTTGATGAGCCCTTACACGGCTGTGACCCTCTCGCCAGAACTAGTATCATGAGCGTTATCAGAGAGCTAGGAAATCGTGGAAAAACTGTAATTGTTTCCAGCCACATACTTGAGGAAATCGAGAGAATTACAGAGCAGATTGTGATTCTCAATAACGGAAGACTACTCGCTCTTGGTAATTTACATGCCATTAGGGGTCTTCTCGATAAACACCCTCACAGAATTCTACTTGAAACGGAATCTCCTAGAGATTTGGCCAAGGAATTAATTACAAGAAAGCCAATTTACGGTGTTAGGTTTCCAGAGGAGGGTTTTTTGGAAATTCAGACAGGAGATCTTTCCGCCGCACATGAAATTCTTCCCAGCGCAATAATTGAATCTGGAATTAGGGTCACTGCAGTCGAGAATCCCGATGATAACTTAGACTCGCTACTCGGGTACCTCGTAGGGGGTGAGTGATTGGACGTACAGGGAAGAGATCTTTCAGAAACAGTTTGGACCAGACTGGATAGGAAGGCAGGCGCTGTCATTGAGTTAACTATCAGGCAACTCAGGCACAAAATATCCACCTGGGTAGTTTTAGCACTGGGGACAATGTTGATGATTTTGCTACTAGCTTTCTACATTGACTCGGTAAGAGAAGGATTCGAATCCATAGATAACGATGGTGACAGTGTGGATCAAGACAGAGATGGATACCCCCTCGGACAAGAGAGAAAATATGGGACAAGTGACTGGAATGGAGAAGAGTACCCAGGGTCGGGAACATATATCTACGAGGGTGAAATAGACTGGAATGATGAAAATCGAGAAATTTCAGGAAACAAGACATGGGAGGGAGTCTCTCTCCTTGACGCTACTTGGATAGATATCGATTACAAGGGAGGGCAATGGGACTATGTTATCGACTGGGATGATGTCGCGGATTGTCCAGATACACGGGGGGAGTTATTCGTAGACTGGATCCCAGATTTCGCGTCAGCATGTGAACTAGAAGACGGCACATATGCCACAAATGGGAAATTTAATGCAGAAGGAAATATAACAGTCCCGAGGGATTACTATCTTACATACGGCTATGTTACTGGGATATTTGACGTTCCGAAAGATCCCAAGGAGATGTACATAGATGAGGACGATATCGATTGGGACGGTTCAGCAGGAAGTCAGGGAGTCGATGATGATGGAGACTGCCTTAGGACGGATTGGTTTGCTCAATTGGATGGCTCAGATGAATACATGTGGTGGGAAGAGCCACACAGGCCAGACGCAAATGGTAATGGTATCCAGTGTGATGTTATTTGGGTGATAAACTCACAAACCGGAGAGGTCATTTCCATCAGTGCCGACTCTTCCGTGGATGAAGATCCAGTAGACGAAAATTATGCGGGCGAAGCCAGCCACAGGACCTTCGTAATAGCGACAGGAAAGATAGCATTCGTCCTTCTCCTAGGCCTATTCCTGCCTCTCTTCCTTTCTTTAGGATTGGTTCGGGACGAGACTGAGAGGGGAACATTACACTATTTACTATCTAAGCCAATTCACAGGGGGGAGTTCATACTTTATCGTGTTCTAGGATATATGGGTGTTGTCTCAGTTTTTGTTCTAGCTTTGTCTTTGGTGATGGGATTAATCACATCGATAATAGGGCCAGGAGAAAGCCTGCTCAGAGTGGGGGACCTCCCTGTTTGGTTTGGAATCGCTATCGCAACCATACTTGTCTTGGCAGCATATGGTTCTCTTTTCAACACTGTAGGGCTACTCTTGCCGAAGTATGGAGTATACCTGTGTATTGTGATTGGAGTGTGGGAATTTGCCATGGGATTCACTACTCTTATCTCCCCCAGCTCTTCAATTGCCACACTTTCTGTATCTCACTGGGGCCTGCAACTAATTGATTCAATCGTTATGGTTTCTTGGCCCGACACTCTTCAATTTTCTCAGATGTCATCAGCCTTCGGCTTACAGACTGGATTAGAATGGATTTGGTCACCTCCGGTGCATACACTAAATTCTAGCAACGCATATTTAGGTATCCTCACTTCGGTAATCATGCTCATGGGAGTCTCTCTTTCCATGATAGGTATTGGCAGTGCAGTTTTTAGCAAGAGAGAAATAATGTGATACCATGATTCAAGAGAATACTCATTTCAAGGGTGACTTCTCATCTCTGTGGAGGCTTGATGTCATGCCCCCTATTCGTCGATTATCATGGTGGTGGTGGTGGGCACTGATACTCATCCCAGACCCTGATAGGCCAGGTAGATCAAAGCAATTGATGATATTATGGTCAACAAAAGAAACCCCGGCAATAAGAGTTAGTGGACACTGGTGGAAGCCCGGAGGTAGGATGTTTGTAGACGACCACGGAGGTCATGTTATTCCCGGAATGGTCTGTGCTTGGTGGTTTGATGGAGAGAAAATGTTTGAGCCTCTAGTAATGAGGGAATGCAGGATGGCCAGTATTTCAGATACACATCCTCTATGGCCAGGGGAGGGCAAAGGAGAAGGAGCAGGAGCTGTAATACCCTTGATCCCTCAAGATATGTCGATAGGAATGGCACCCGGTAACAAGTCCTTTTGGATAAATCTCTCAAGTGATGAAGAGGCAGTTACCAGAGGCGCACCCAGTAAGTTCGAAGCCGAACTCACTCCTTGGTGGGGGCCCCCTAGTGAATTAACCTACAAGAATAATGAGTACTTCTTGGGTATGGGATATGATATCCTCAGATTACAGGCCACAAAGTGTAGGCTGGTTGTTGATGGCGAGGTTTTGGAGGGAACAGGCTATTTCCAGAAGGTTTCCGTTCAAGCGCCTTCCTTTCCATGGTTTTGGGGGATGTTACATTTCAATGATGGATCATATCTTGATTGGTTCATGCCACACGTCACTCCGATGTGGTCAGCGAGAGACGATAAGCCTTGGAGGTTGAGGGATTTCTTCCGTTCTCCAAATATAGGCACAGGTGTTTTCCAAGATAGGAAGACTGGAAAGACTCAGAATTTCGATAACTGCACTGTTGAGCTTTGCAAGCAAACCTCTGAAGATGCATTGCTGGATGACAAGGGAAATGCTCTCCCGGAATTCAGAGTTAAGGTTTGGAATGACGACTCAAGCGCAACTATCAGAGTTAGGGCAGTTAGTAGAGCAAGATGGATTTTTGACCAACCAACCAGAGCCTCATGGGTCAGTCATCTAACCTATAATGAATATCCATTGGAGGTACTCTCAATCACATTCGAGGATTCCGATGGGGTTAGGACAGAGCAGGACTATGAATGGATTCATGGAAATGCAGAACACGCATGGGGAGTTCTTCATTAGGTGTCGTTATGAGTGAGATAATTTCCAGCTTCAGATCAAAATTGGACTCTGAAGCAGTAAGAGAAAGGTTCCCAGAGATTTCCGATTCAGAGACTCCAATATGGCATGGAAGCCCAGCTTTGATGTCCATGTCCGGCAAATATGCTCTGGCTGGATTAGTACTTGTAATCCACCTAGTCTTCTACTGGGCTGCTAAGTATGATACTGTTATCGAAGGAGAGGCTAATTTGAATCTGGTAGTTGGACTAGCTAAAACCATCATTGACATTTCGGGTGTTTTAGGGTTTGCAATAATGATGCTTCTGGTCGCAAAAGTAAATCACTATCTCAATACATCCACATCAGGGGGATGGACGACATCATGGTTACTCATTAATGGATTAATTCCTCTAATATGGTACATTACAACACTCATAAACTCATTTTTGATATTTATTGGATATCATGGATTTGATCATTTTATCGGGGAGCACATTCCAGTCTGGAAAGATTGGTACTACCTCGTATTAGGGGTATTTTCTTCAATCTCCGCCGTGGCCTTGACTGCACACTATAGTAATGCATTCCAGTATGCCATTACAGATAAGAGGGTCCATATTAGGAAAAAGTTCCTTTACTTTGACTCTAGTACGGTCGGCATCCCATTTGAGAAGGTTGAGAATCTAAAGGTTGAGCCTTCAATAATCGGGAGAATATTTGGTTTTGGGAACATACATGTAATTACTGACGGGATGCAATCAAATATCTATGATGATAATGTCTCGATTAAACAATCAAGTTTCTTAAATCCATTAAGCTGGATTTTTATCCAGAGAAAAAACAATCCCTCTTTTCAAGATCCGAGTGAATGCCTTTACTGTATCAATGAACCTATGTCTGTTTACGCATTGATCAACGAGTTGATAGACAATTCATAATGCTCTTCCGCACCGTTCTTAACTGCAAGGCCGCCGATAAAGCCCGAGGGAGACCAATGGAAGACACAGTAACTCAAGCAGCCCAACTAATCACAAAAGGAGATTTCATGGGGGCGATGGAAATTTTTGAGGCTTTTTCCAACGCCAATCCTGACGACCCAGCAGGGTTCCATGGATGGGCAGAAGCCGCTCTTTTTGAGATTCAGGCCAATGGAAATCTGGATGATAAAGGGAATGATAGGATTAACGAGGGCCAGATAGCAGCTTATTTCAGAAAAGCATCGTCCATGGACCCGAAGAACCCTGATTACCTCGCCTCCTACGCCAACGCTCTACTCGAGTTCGATAGAATGCCAATGGCAGTTCGCGAATTCAGGAAGCTGAAGTCACTAGGGGATGAGTTAGACGATGTAGACGTCTCATTCCACTTGTATGAAGCCGCCAAGGCGTTGATAGAATTGGTAGATATGAAGACAAATTATGACAGGAGTAATCCTAACGCTCGACAATTTATCCCAATAGCCTTGGAGTTCGCGATGCTAGGACTCGGCTTTTCGTCAGTAGACGAGGCTATGGAGTACCTAATTTCAGAGGAATAGGGGGAAAACAAACTGACCAGCGACTGTTTTCTAGTCGCCATCGGGTACCATGGAGGTCTATTTCATGGCTCCCAAATACAACCCGATGTAAGAACTGTCCAAGGCACTTTGAAGGAGTCATTGAAAGAGATAGGGTGGTGGAGGGAGGGATGTCTCAGGCTCTCCAGCAGAACGGACGCAGGAGTTAGCGTGAGAATGAACCTGGCCAGTATAGATCTTCCCGAGTCAGTAATCTCATCTGTCGATGGATCGAAAGTAATCAGGGCCCTGAACGATCGTCTCCCAGATGATTTGGTGGCATGGGCCGCGAAAAAAGTCCCTTCCACCACCCCGACACGTCCGGTAATCTCAAGGAAGTACTACTACAGATGCGAAGTTATCAAAGCATGGCCTGAAAATGTTGATATTGATATCCTAAGCAATGCATGTCAAATTTTTGTTGGGACTCATGACTTCACCAATCTCTGTAGGCTTGAGGAAGGAAAAGATCCAACTAGGACTGTAATTAGTTGTGATCCTTGGCTAGATAGTGATAACAGGCCAATAGGAATTTGCGTGGTTGCCAAATCATTTCTCTGGAACCAAGTCAGGAGAATGGCCTCCGCCATCACAGGAGTCGTATCAGGAGAATATGATCTAGACTTCCTGGCTAAATCTATTGAAAAACCAAATATTCCCGTTGATATGGGAATGGGGAGCTCTAGAGGTTTGATTCTTTGGGAAATCAACCACTCGGCACTGGATGGAATTGGAATGGGTTCTATCCCCGATACCAGAATATTCTCAAAGCCACCATCTTCACTCAGGGGGCATAAGAATTGGATGGGGTTGGCTAACTTGGAAATGTCCACAATGGTTAACTCAGAATGGATTAGAGAAATCGGTCTATCCTAATCCAAACTTCATCACCATCATCGCAGGGCAGGCTTTCTCTCAGGAATGAGTTAGAGATAATTTCAGCAGTTTTGGTATGCCTAGTTAAGTCAGGGATCAGTAAGGCACATTTTGTCCATATTTCAGAATCGATAGAGATACTAGCATGAAAAGCTGTAGCTCCTCCAAACGATTTTCCATCTCTCTCAAAACCTTGAATCCTAATTGGCTCAAGTCCGACAACATCTCTTCCATCGTCCAGTCCAGAAGCAACTCTCAATTTCCTGTAGGGGTCCAGGCTCTCACTTTCCAAATCTACATTCAATGTGCCAGGCCAAGCACTAGATCCTAGTACTTCTTTGAATTGGTCTTGATAATGTGGCTGAGCCATGAAAACATGGGCCCTGCCCAGACCGCTCGACACCGCACCGTGTAGCAGCACAACCACCCCTAGTACGCCTCCCTCATAAGGTTCCGCTTCGGTTCACAGATGGTACACTGCGCCTTGCTTAGAAATGCCCCACCCCGCCTCCAATAAAAATCTACTTTCAATACTCCCTTTTCTCAATAGAGGGTTTGTATGATTGAAATGAATGAATGAAATTTCGGGATCTCCTTGTTTTCTATTTCCTAGCAATCCTAAGGTTTCCGTTACAGTAGGATGAGGAATCTCACTAACATCTCTGCTTGATATCTCATCATAATTCCAGAATGTCCCATCTATCAATGCAATGTCTACCTCCAAACCCTCAAGCCAATCCAGGATTTCCAACTCTTCTCCCAAAGTTTCCCGCCAGGAATCCTGATCTGGCATAAAAAGTAGGCTCCTTTTATTTCCCCTGATTATCAAAGCATGATTGTCCGAGAGTTCAGATCTATGGGGAACTGGAATTGCCGTTAACGTAAATCCACAACCTGGGGTCGGTTCAAAGGGCTCCAATGGGGCCCAATAATTAGGAATAATCACTCCTTGTTCGATCATTATTGACCATGAAGGTGTTGAATCTAGAAGGATTCCCATAGAAGGACTACAGTGGAGAATTATTCCTGAAGAACCCATCACTTCACGTCCAAATAATCCCAAACCATCCGTGTGACCAAGATGAGCATGTGTCAATGAAACACTAGAGGGTGGCCACTCTGGAGTTCCGATGGAATTCCATAAGTCAAATTGTCCTGCCATCATCCTACTCGCCTCAATCAAGTGACTTGATCCATCTAGTCCTCGTATTCCCAACGAAACTGGCAATTTAGAGAGCTCTGGGGACTGCCTCGCATATTCGCAACAATCCTTCAGACACCCTACTTGGGGAAACCCTCCATCCTGTGCGATCCCGAGCAAAGTCAGCTCAACTGAACCACCCTCCATACAACCGGATAGGCCTATGGGAAATGAACAGCTCGCTCCGATGGAGCAATGTACCTCCTGCTTGAGGGAGTGGCATGGCGGCCGACATGTCCTGGATGTCAGAAAGACTAAATCAACTGAAACTGCAGGATTTGGATTGGAATCCCCCTGTATTAGAATCTGCTAGTACTTCTCACTGTAGGGTAGAGGGAAAAGATATGATCATGTTATCCGCAAATAACTATCTCAATCTAACAACTCATCCAAGAGTGGTTGAGGCGGCTATTGAGGCTACAAGGAAATATGGAGCTGGATCGGGTTCTGTCAGGGCGATAGCTGGAACTCTGGATATCCACATAGAAGCTGAGAAAAAAGCAGCAGAATTTAAGGAAGTGGAATCATCTCTAATTTACTCAGCTGGATACACAGCAAATGTTGGCCTGATACCATCTCTTGTTAGAGGAAAAGAAGATATTATCATCTCTGATGAACTTAATCATGGCTCAATAATAGATGGAGTAAGGCTGACCAAGGCAAGTAGAGCAGTGTACCCTCACAATGATGTTGAGGCCCTGGAAAGAACCCTCAAAGAGAATAAGAATGCAGAGAGGAAGCTAATCATAACCGATGGTGTTTTCAGCATGGATGGTGACATAGCTCCATTAGATGATATTACAGAAGTAGCTGAGGAATATGGTGCCATGATAATGGTTGATGATTGCCATGGCGAGGGAGTACTCGGGGACGGAAAAGGAATAGTCGCACATTTCGGACTCCAAGGACGTGTTGACTTTGAAGTTGGATCGTATTCTAAGGCCATGGGAGTTCAAGGGGGGATATTGGCGGGTTCTGATCTAGTGAGAAGTTATGCGCTTAACCATAGTAGATCGTGGCTTCTATCTGGAAGCCAACCACCTGGGGTAGCCGCCGCCCAGAAGGCTGCTGTTGAAGTTCTGATGGAGGAACCTCAGCATGTAAGGAAGCTATGGGAAAATACCAATTATTTCAGAATGCAACTACAATCGATGGGATTTGACACGGGCCGCTCGGAGACCCCGATAATTCCAGTTTTGTGTGGAGAAAGTAAAGTTGCTAAAGATCTCTCTCGTATGCTTGGTGAGAGTGGGATACTTGTGGGGGCAATAGTTTTCCCAATGGTCTCGAGAGATAAAGCGAGAGTCAGGACGCAAATGTCATCTGGTCTTGCCCGTGAAGATTTGGACATAGTTCTGTCAGAGTTCGAAAGATGTGGTAAGAAATTAGGATTGATTTAGGAGGGCGTAAGATGTCGGTCGATCGATCTAAAAATGAAAGTAATGTTTGGCCTATTTCAACGGAAATAAAAGTAAACTGGGGAGATATGGATGCTCTAGGACACGTCAATCATTCAGTTTATGCAAAATGGATGGAGACTGTTAGAATGATGTATTTCTCCGAGATTGGAATGATGAATCTCTATGATGATTTCAATATCGGACCAATTCTTGCTAGGATAGAAATAGACTACGAATTACCAATAGTATTTCCGGACGTAGTTACAGTTAGTACTTCGGTTTCTAGAATTGGAAACTCATCATTCGACATGAGGTATAAAATCGAAAGCCTGAGTAATAACGGAAAATCCGCGGCCACAGGTAGTGTGGTTTGTGTTGTGTTGGATTATAGTTCTGGCATGCCTCATAAAATTCCTCTAAAACTGAGGGAATCTATTGCCAGATTAGAGGAAGATTTCGACTACTAAACCTGTTAGATAATATCTATCACTTCTTCCAAATCAAAGTCAGATTCTGGACTCACTTTCTTGGTGTCTCCATACACTGTTATTTTCATTCCTTCGAATGGCTCGATTCCCCTGTCTATCCTATCAATAATTCTCCATCTGGGAGCATACGATAGATGAATCCAAAGAGGCCCAGGAAGAATATAGATGAACCAACCTAATCTATCAAGAAAAATCCCGTACTGATTATCTATCAATGAGGCTGATATCATAGTTAGTCCAATGAATGGAAGAGCAAAAAGAATCCTCCTAAGATAAAAAAGCCTCGCAGGGGGCCTTTTTACAATCGTTGAAGCTAGAATCGAGAAAGCCCCTAAAATGGAAGTACAAGCGACAATTACAAGCATCTGGAAAAGCCAACGCCTACCAATTTGAGAATAATCATCGCCAATAGAAAGACTGCCATATGCCAATGGAGGAAGTAGCGCAATTGAAATCATAAGGCCGTAGAGTCCACCTACGAAGATAGGATGGCATAGAGTTAGAGAATCTCTCAGGAAGAAATTGCTCACAGTGCCACCTCTTAGCATATGCCTATGATCAGAATCCATGGATTCAACCACGTTCTGCCACCCTTCCACAGTCCTCTGCCAACAAATCCCAATTATCACAATTTGGGTGTTTATCAATCAAAAACAGCTCACTAGTAAATTATGTGACCCCCTAATTAGGATTCAAAGAAGAGACTATATCCGGAGGGATTATCATACCTCCACTAGTCCCGTAGTTCCGGTGTGCATATGAGTGAAGATGAGGTATTATTCAATATCAGGGAATCTAATCTTGATAGTGGCCTCAGAGGGATGCCTGTGGGTACTTGTGAAACATCTTATGTTGACCCACTAGAAGGCGTCCACTATGTCGGATATCCTGTTGAGGACTTGGTAAATCTAGAGGAAGAGGATGTTGTTTATTTATTGTTAAACAAAGAACTTCCAACACCTGAACAGTCTGAGAAATTCAGATCAGAACTCGCATTGAGGGGGGAAACACTGCCAACCGGTGCATTGAGGGTATTGGAATCACTTACTCCAGGCAGTGGCCATCCAATGGATTGGTTAGCTATTGGAATTATGGCATTGGGGACTGCTGAACCAACTGGCGACGCAAAGTCGGATTCCATGAACTTAATTGCAAGAATGCCAGAACTAATGGCCCGTGTATTCCTATTACGAGGAGGTAAGAAGGAACAGCTCAAACCCAGAAAACCAGAACTCGGTTTGGTTGAGAACTTCGTCCACATGATTGGAATTGAAGGCGTTGAAGCAGAAAGGATGAACAGAGTCCTGAGATTCTTTTTCATACTACACCTAGATCATGGGGGGGGTAATCTCTCGACCTTTACAGGAAAAGCTGTTGCTTCAGGAAGGGCTTCAGTTTATGCCGCGATGTCAAGTGCAATGAACGCTCTCTCGGGACCCTTGCATGGTAGGGCTAATCAGGCTGTATTGGAGTTTATCCAACGTATTGGAACATCCGACAGAGACCAGATAGAGTCCTTCGTAAACGCGGAGATTGACTCGAATAGGCCGATATATGGATTTGGGCATGGAGTTCTAAGTGCTGAGGACCCACGTGCTAGGCTACTAATTGGCCTTGGGGAGGAAATTTGTCCCGATGATGAATTATACAAAACCGTCAAAGTCCTCCGTGAAATAACTCCTAATATCCTAAAAGAAAGACTCCCAAAAATAAGAAATCCTTACGCAAATGTGGACCTTGGGAGTGGAATGTTGTTACATTCGGTGGGTTTCAGAAAACCAGATTATTACACTACCTTCTTCGGATGGGCCAGAGTCGCTGGGATTTGTGCCCAGATATTAGATGAGAGAAATGCGAGGAAAGGTAGGGGGACTCCGATTTACAGGCCCAAATATATGCCACGCAACCAACCTCATCGGAGACTGTGATTACTGCTCTCTGAGAGATGAAAGAGCAGCTTCCACAGCTGCCATGGTAATCCTCTCGCCACTTTCTCTAACCATAGTAGCAACCTCCTCGACCTCATGTTCTTCCGCACCTGCGGCGGCCACCATATTCATCAGATGTAACTTCATATGGCCAGCCTGAATTCCGACTGTGGCGAGAGCCCTCAACGCACCGAGGTTCTGCGCCAGTCCCGCGGCTGCCATTACCTTGGCCAGATCATTAGCATTACGCAGACCCAATAATGCAACATTTGCTTGTGCCCCAGGGTGAATTCTAACGGCACCGCCTACTAACCCTACAGCCATTGGAATCTCAATTGATCCGACTAGATTGCCATTGGAGTCTTTTTCCCAGTGAGTCATTGAAGAATATTCTCTCCCAAATGAGGCATACGAGTGAGCTCCTGATTCTATGGCCCTCCAGTCCTGACCACACGCTATGGCGATAGGCGAAATCGCGTTCATTATTCCCTTATTGTGAGTTGTCGCCCTGAATGGGTCGGCGGCGGCGAAGTGATACGCCTGAATCACGCCATCGATAACATCAGAGCCATTTTCTGAATCTAAACCATCATCTGACATCTCCTCTGGAGTGAATATTGCACTTACCTTGGCCAGCCTGTGTACTGCTAGATTACTGATTATGCGGAGTATTACAGTTCCAGTACTCAACTCTTCAATTCTTTGAGCTATTGTCTCTGCCATGGTATTGACAGCATTGGCCCCCATTGCATCCCTGCAATCAACCAGGATATGCACGATGACCATCGGTCCAGATTCTGTCTCTATGATTCTAACCTCCACGTCCCTGCATCCTCCTCCAAATTTTACAAGGATCGGATCAACCTCGTTGCAAGCATCAATCAACTCGTTCTTGTGTGAGAGGATGGCATCTTTGGCTAAGTCTGGATTCTTACATCCAACAACCTGAATCTGACCTATCATTACGGGATCATCATTATCTGATGCGAAACCCCCATTGGTATGGCACCTCTTAGCCATATTGGAAGCGGCCGCTACCACACTCGCTTCTTCAACAACGAATGGTATCAGATAATGCTCGCCATCAATGATGAAGTTTGTAGCCACTCCAATCGGTAATGAGTACGTACCGATTACATTCTCTATCATCCTATCTGCAACTTCTTCTGAAAGCTCCCCATTAGATGCCCAGGCCCCTACCATGTCATCCTCTAGTCCTGCAATTTCCGAGAGCAAGTTCCTCCTCTCCGAGACAGATAGTTTGTAGAATCCTTTCAATCGACTGCTGTCCACTGGCATGTTATCATACCTAGTCAGCGAAAACACCCTTCTGTACATTTCGCTTGAATATCTCTCATAGTATCAGTTAGGCTACCGGATTATCTGATCCAGCTACTATATTTCATTCAGAATAAAGCGTTAATTTGCTCATTAACGCTTTGTTAACGTATATTTAAAGCGTTAGTAATACGTTAATATGATTAATTAAAATTCGATATACTGAACTAAACTATTGAAAAATATATATCGAAATATGCGTAAATATACGTTAATAATCACTATCTTATCCGTTAGTAAACGTTAATCTTATGTACTCCTTACTATTCACCACCAATGTGGCAGGCAATGCATCTGAGAATCTTGGATTGCCTTTACTGAGGGGCAACCCCTTTGATCTCAGGCCAATCGAGAGTGATAGAGCTGAGTACTTAGTCGGAAGGGATAGACTAATTGCTTCTTGGAGAGAACATATTATTTCACAATCACCAAGGATGTTACTACTTGTTGGGGAGAGGGGTTCTGGACGTTCATCAGTCGTGAGAACACTAGCTTCACAGACTAGAAGAAGTTTCGTCGGTCAATATTGGCCTACAACCGATCCCGTTAACGCAATAATTCATGAATTAGCAATTCATTTTTGTGGGTTTAGTTCATCGGGTTCAAATCAGAAAATGATAGACGATTTAGTCTCCAATCTAGAGGAGAGTTCCGGATCCCTCCCCGTGATATCTCTTGATTATCCATCAAACATAGAAATCTCCATGGTATTGAATTCAATATCTCCCATTCTTCAAAGACTGAGGGCACTAGTCATCGTAGTACTGACTCCCTCTCAATTATCTTCCATTGATGAAGAGACTATTGAGCTTTATGACAGGCCAGAATATACAACACATCTATCCAAAGAACAAATCCAAGAGCTATCTAACAGACTCGTATCTAGGAAGGCGAGAGAGAAATGGATCATTGACGATATTTTACTATCAAGGATTCATGAATCTACCTCTGGAAACCCAAGAGATGTTATTCGAATTTTGAGGGATCTCATTGATGAGAGAAGGGATGTTGGTGCACATGGGGCACTAGAGAGACTAATGCGTTGGAAAATTACTAATGATTCCAGTGATAAAGATGAGAAAGATGGTCAAAATCAAATTTTATTTTCGGATGGATCTCGAGGTCATATTGCTGAAGAGAATAATCAATTATCCGTGGACGAGCCTCTTCAAACCCGAGATTTTAAACCACAATCAACTCATTCTGATAGTGACGAATCATTCCAAGATGTTACTAAATACATCGAACATAGAGAAGATAGCTTTCCTGGTGAAGAGCTTGGAGAATACCACTTCGATTTCCAAACAGAAAAAGGTGAAATCCAAGTAAATACTGAGGAGATCTCCGAAGATCCGGATGACTTATGGGAGAGTGAAGCAGGAACTGATATGGAAGAAATCCCTGTAGAAAGTGATGCCGAGCAAGGGACATTGGATGATTTCGTCTACCTGCAACCGGGTACAGAGCCTCCAATGTTTCATTCAGGAAGTGGTTTCAAAGGCCTTGCCCAGAGATCAAAATTAGCCCAAAGCCAACAGCCCAGTGAGAAAGAAGATACTCCAATCATAGAGTCAGTATCTGAGATTCCGCCTCTCTGGAAGGGAGGCAAGATAGACATTGAAAGGAATCAACCAGAAAACAATATTCCAACAATTAGTAATATCGAGCAAGAGTGGGGAATGGAAGACTCGCAACTCACAGAAAAAGAAACCTCTAGTGTCATTTCTACTGATTCAGCTCATTGGTCAGTCGAGCCTTCAATGGCCTCTTCTTTGCCTGTTTTCAAGGACCATGGAACTGAGATTATTGATACTCCATTTGGTATCGAAGACGCTCCTGTTCAACCATTTGATTTTATCGAAAATAAACCTGAAAATACCCTAAGGGAAAACTTCCGTCCAACTACTTCATGGGAGCCGGACAATCCTTTTGATGAAGAGAGGAGTACATACCTAAATGAAGCTGAAATGCTGGTGATTTCCACGGCTTCAAAGAGAGAGATTTCTCCCTCAGATGCAGAACTACAGGCCAGGCTCGAGGTAGGAAGACCTCGCCTTTCTCAGATATACAACGGACTATACAAGTCCGGATACCTTTCTGTCAGGAAGCAAGGAAGAAAGAGACTGTTCAAAATCACAGAAGCGGCACAGAAACTAGTGGAGGCATAATATGGATGAAGACGTATTAATTACGGAAGATAGAGTAAAGAAATATATCTCAATCACTCTTCAAGCAAGGAAGAAGGCCACACCGAATGATCTTAGCAAGGCGGACCTGGAAAAATTGGACTCAATGATGAGGATGTGTGATGATTACTACTCAGATGCAAAGTACTTCCTTGAGAAAGGTGATTTAGTCCGGGCATTCGGAGCAATAAACTACTCGCATGCATGGATTGACGCAGCAGTAAAGATCGGCCTTATGGATGGGCATGGAGATGATGTTCTATTCACTCTTCCCTAATCAACAAGGCGTAGCATTCTATCTGATACTACCTCGATATAGGAGCAACCACACTCAGATAGTTTTTCCTTCAATCTAGTATCAACCGTGAGTACCGGCCAGTTATTCATCTTTGAAAGCCGTATGAGCATCATGTCAGTGTGCTTCTCCCCCGGAGGATCATCCATCATTTCTGAGCGACTCTTCAAGAGTCCAAGGAGAAGCCCCCTCTTGCCCCTAGATAGGCCATCCAGCTCTTTCCAGACACTATCAATTACTATCAAATCCGGCTTTCCAATGACATTGGACATCGCAGAATCCAAATTCAACCCTGACTTAACCAACGCAATCCAGCCACAGGTATCGACGAGAACTCCCGCCAATTAATCACCCTTTGATAGTTCCATGGCCTATCAGTCTCCATCTGGCGCCTACTCTTCTAGATAGTGTGATCCTGCTTCCTTTCTTCGCGCATATTGGCAACCTCAGTGCTAGCCTAGCCTCTCCCTTCTTGGAGGACGAGACAGTTCCAACACTGGTAGCTGTAGCAGAGTTTACCATCAGCATCTCATTAGTTTGTAGTGGCTTTACCACGCCTTCTTCGCCTTCCCCCCCAGAGACCATCTTATCTAAAAGCTCCAATTCAAGATCCAAGGATTCCCAGACAGGAGGCAACTCTCCCTCCTTTGCCATCACTTGTCCTGAGAGGTCATCTGCCTTCGTTGACATCGGGTCCATGGGAGTAGCTATTCCACAAAGTCCACCAGCATGAGCCGATTGAAGATCTAGTCCACCAGCTTGGATATTTTCTATTGTGGTCTTCAAAGGCTCCCATCTAGTTTTATTTCCCTCTGAAATCCTCCTTCCGGGAGCGATTAGGATAGAGTCTCCAACACTAAAAGATCCCTCGACAATACTGCCTCCTATTATCCCCCCTCTAAGTTTATTTGGCCTCGAACCAGGCCTATTGACATCGAAAGAGCGTGCTACATACATCAGGCCCTTGTCCTCAGAGTCTAGAGAGGGGCTAGGAATCGTATCCTCTATTGCCTGAATCAACATGTCCAGATTAACATCATGATGTGCTGAAACAGGAACTATCGGAGACCCCTCTGCTATCGTACCTTCTATGAAAGAAAGTATTTCTTGGTAGGACTCAATCGCACGCTCTTTACTGACAATATCGACCTTATTCTGTACTACGACTATGTTTTCTATACCCGCAATCTGTAAGGCGGCCAAATGCTCTCTAGTCTGCGCTTGCGGACACGTCTCATTAGCTGCCACCAACAGTAAGGCACCATCCATTATAGCTGCACCTGAAATCATGACAGCCATCAGAGTCTCGTGTCCTGGCGCATCCACAAATGAAATAACTCTTAGAAGATCATTTTCGGAGTCTTCCCCTCCATCTGGATTCTTTCCTCTGGCATAGTATTCTCCTTCTTTATTCTTGTAAAATGCAGTATCTGCGTATCCAAGTTTAATGCTGATTCCACGCTTCCTCTCTTCGGAATGAGTGTCTGTCCAAGTGCCAGAAAGAGCCTGTGTCAGAGTAGTCTTTCCGTGGTCTACGTGTCCGACCATTCCAATGTTTACTTCCGGCTGACTAGGTAGATCACTTGTCAGCTAGACCATCTCCAACTATTCACTCCTCTTCACCAGAGGACTGATCTGCAGGAACTTCTTCTTCGATACCAAATATGACGCCAAGAGGCCTTTTCCCAGCCTCAACTATCTTCAGGTTTATCTGCCTAGTTTCCTGCCCTATTACGTTACCACGAAGGTTCCTCCTTCTTCTTAGCCCATCATACTTGTAGCGGTAGATCTTGCCCTTTTTGTTGACTTTCTTATCTCCCTTGTAGCCTATCCCAGCGGTGATTAGCACTGACTTTACTCCACTACCATCAAGATCTGGGCGCATAGGCCTTCCTGTTAGATCGGATCCTCCAGTGATTTCTAGGCGATATCCAGTTAGGGATTGGTCGCCCTCTCCGATAAACATCCCATCTACCGAATCGCCTATCTTTTTTCCCAGGAAATGATTGTAATTAGAACCAGTTATTTCAACTGAGAAGGCACGTCCTCCATACTTTGGATTAGTATCGTTAACGACTGCCTTGAATGACTGTTCGCCTGCCATATTTACACCTTGGACGGCAATCCGACATGAGGCCCCTATAAGAGCGGTTCGGAAGTAATGATAAATCGTCTCTACCGCTTGGTGAATTCTTCCTCAATCCTACTTCCTATCGTCGAAGGTGCGGTATTGATCATTGTAATGTATGTAGTTCTGCCCCTGCCAACTGAAGTATTGGTAGATCGGGCCTCCAACAAACCTTCCTTTTCCAGTGCCTTTAGATGTTTCCAAAATGTCGTGTAGCTCCTTGGTTTTACCCCAAATTCCTCACAGACCACTTCATACAGCTTCCTAGCATCCCCACTTGATATCTCCTCTTCCTTACGTAATCTTCTGCATATCCCGAGAAGTACAAGTTTCTGATGGGCACTAAGGGAGTCAACCTGGCTTGGCTCCACAGAAGCAGACCTTATGGTACTCGGCATTACATCACTCAACGCCACCTCTCCTCTTCCGTCCATCTCCGCCCTCCTCACCGCGGCCTCAAGAAGCTCGATCGCTAATCTGGCATCGCCAGTGCCTTCAGCAAATCTTCCTATCTTCTCAAGGATATCATCGCTCACAGAACCGGATCTACAAGATGCCTCATATCTCTGCTTAGAAATTCCAATCAGGCCATCATAACCATATGGCTCCAGCTTCAGTACGTTACTCTCCCCTAGTCTCGAGATTATTGCCGGCTCCATCATACCCATCAGTGCCAGGTCCTGACTAACTAGAATTAGGGATATAGTTCCTTGCCCACCCTGTCCTTCATCGATCCGCAGTAGTTTGTATATTAGATCGCTATTATCTCTTCTGATGAGGACATCAACCTCGTCTAATACCAATATCATATGGAGCCCCCTAGATCGAATATTCCTCCTTATCGACTGAATGATTTCTCCAGAGCTAAATCCTCTCTCAGGATGCCGGGAGTCCAAAGACAATGCAATTTGTTGTAAGACCTGATTCGTAGAGGGATGATTACGACAATTAACATGAGACAGAGTCATCTTTCTAACTCCATCCAACTCTCTGACTACATCCTCTCCAAATCTTCTAGTTAGTACGGTTTTCCCCGTTCCAACATGTCCTATGACAACCGCACGACCACTCACTCCCTCATTGCCTATTCCCATGAACATTGAGGCTAAAATGCCTAGTTCCTTGTCCCTGCCTACAAGACTTGGAGGAGTCCAATCGAATGAAAGTGGGCTCCTGTCGACAAGTATCTTGCCGGCACCGATACTGTCAAGGTAGTCTGCCATCAAACTACACGCGCTAACATCGTTATTAGACATATTCTGGAGAAATTAGAAATTGACTACACATCATGTCGATATCTCAATCGCCAAATCACGGAATCTCATCAAATTGGTAACCGTTTTCCCACTTCTTCTCCCCCAAGGCAACTTCGAGCTCATATGGAGTTACCAACGGCTTGTCATACCTTACTGAGTCATCAATAGCTATCCTCGGACACGCAGTATTCACGAACGCATCAACCGGGTAGAAGTCTATCAAATCAGGACTCACGTGATCGAGTGCGAGTAAGTATCCCTTCTTCCCATGCTTCTCGAGA
>Ga0207985_1000022_pt1 | contig 42672 bp, 45 predicted proteins | sample ETNtaG_3_FD_185761 | JGI IMG/M metagenome (GOLD analysis project Ga0207985, IMG submission 185761) | Marine microbial and viral communities from oxygen minimum zone, Eastern Pacific Ocean - ETNP201302SV84 (SPAdes) (version 2) | ecosystem: Environmental > Aquatic > Marine > Unclassified ...
AGAAGTCTATGCGACTACTGGAACGAGAATACTCTTATGGTTCAATGCCAATCACGATGAGGATATTTATCCTATGGGTTCTGAGTTTAACACTGATAAATCACCTGTTTTTACGATCAAAACTGCTGGTTCATTTAAACAAAAACCCGGTTGCCCCGATTATAGTGACAACATGCTGGGCAAGGAGAGATTGGAAGAAATTTGCAATAATGAATGTTACAACCCATCTTCTGAAAGGAAGATTATCGAAAGGATAGAAGTTGTGAAGATTTTACCTCAATCTTATGAAAATGAATCAATCAATGAATTAATCTTTGATAAGTGGAAAAGTTTTGACTGTAACAAATCTATTTGTGAATTTCGCTTTATTGATGAGGATTTTGAAAACCAAAAAAGAGATGCAGTTTATTATGTTCGTGTTATCGAGGAAGCATCAAATATAATTGGTGCAGACCCATTAGGTTGTGAGTTTAATGAAAAAGGTGAATGCATTAAAACTACTATTTGTCGAGCTGGACATGAACAAAATAGAGGAGATTGCTTAGCTAAAAGTAATGCCCAGGCATGGTCAAGTCCAATTTTTGTTAATTCAATTTAGAAAATTTATCAAGACAAGCGTTTATAAACTTATAAGATTCAGGATTTGAAAATTTCCTTGCTAGCCTTATGCATTCGTCAAAGGTAACCTCTTTTGGAAACTTTTCTTGTTCAAGTTCAATAATCCCCAAAAATATAATTGCCTTATCGATAAGATCAGTATCATTTATCTCAAGTTTTTCAAAAATTGCATTTAAATAAGATTCTTTATTTTTTATTTCTTGAACATATGAAGAGAACATTTGAAAATTAACTCTTTTTGGAGAATTTTCTTCCTGGAATTGCTTGATAATTTTTTTTGTGGAGATTGTGCTGTCAAAGAGAAGTTGATAGATAGCTTGTACTGAAATTTCTCTAGTTTGGATATTTTTTTTATGCTTTGCTAGATTCTTCATAAAGAAGTCTCATAATTTATCGAGATTAGTTTTGAGTACATTTAAACCAAAAGATTCTTTGTTAATTGCAAGCTTCTTTTCTTTTATTAACCCAAGCATTCCCCTCGCATTACTCTTAGTATTTTTAATGAGTCGATCTTTAAGTTGTGCTTCATTTTCCACACACAACACATTATTGATAACAGCAATATTTGGGAAAGTCATAGATAATTCACCTATTGATCTGAATACTTCATTGGAGACAAGATCATAATGAGAAGTCTGACCCCTTATTACTATCCCAAGGCAAAAAATGCCTACAGGATTGTTTAATGGATACCTATATTCATTTAATACATGTTTTGCAAATGGTGCAATTTCTAAAGATCCAGGAACAGAGAATCTTTTAAATTCAAAAACTGGTTTCTTTTTATCTAAAATAGATAATGCAGCTTTTTCCATTGAAGAAATGTAGTCTGAATACCAATCAGATGAAATTATGAATATAGCTCTTCTATCTTTCATTTTCAAAACTTATAATTTCTATGTTAAATCCAGATAAATTATTATATTTAGTTGGTGTTCCCAAGACCCTGATTTTTTTTAATCCAAGAGCTCTCAATATTTGTGAGCCAGCTCCAATAACCCTTCGACTTTTTTTAGTTAACTCTTTTCCCTTAAGAAGAGATAACCAATATGAACTTGCATCTCGATGATTTATTAGAACAAGTACACCCGCATCTTCTTGTGCAATTTTTTTTAAAGATTGCCTGACTGACCATTTCTTGCCCAGTTCCTTGATGCCCAAAGTATCCTGCAAAACACTTTGAGTTTGGACACGAACCAGAGGATTTTCTACACCTTCATTTAACCCTTTTGATAAAGAGAAATGATAATTTTGATCTAATATGTCTTCCCAGATGTGCAATTCAAATTCCCCAAAATCTGTGTCCACTTTCCTTTTTTCAATCTCTTTAATGGTGGTTTCTTGAGATAATCTAAAATCAATAAGATCTGCGATTGTCCCTATTTTTAAATCATGTTTTTTAGCAAACATTTCAAGGTCATCTCTTCTTGCCATTGAGCCATCATCATTCATAATTTCACAAATCACTCCTGATGGCGATAAACCTGATAATTTTGCAAGATCACATGATGCTTCAGTATGTCCTGCTCTTGCCAGGACTCCACCATCCATCGCCTCCAGTGGAAACACATGACCTGGTTGTGCTATGTCATCAGCAGTTGCTTCTGGATGGACTGCAGCAAGAATAGTAGTGGCCCTATCTTGAGCAGAAATACCAGTTGTGATCCCATCTTTAGCCTCGATTGAAACCGTAAATGCTGTTTTATTTGAGGATTCGTTGGAGGAAGTCATTTGCTTCAAATCAAGTTCTCGACACTTTTCTTTAGTTAGGGTTAAACAGATTAACCCTCTGCCATATTTCGCCATAAAATTAACAATATCTGCTGTGACAAGCTCTGCTGCACATACTAAGTCACCCTCATTTTCTCTATCTTCATCATCTACGATGATAACTACCTTGCCTAGTCCAAGATCCTTAACTATGTCTTGTATATTACTCTTAATCATTTTTACTGAAAATAATTTTTTTATCTGGCCCTATTCTACTACTGGAACTTCTTTGAAAACCATTTAATTCAAGATAATTATCAGTATCAAACCAAGGCATACCATGACTGCCAAGATTATGGGGAGCTTCAAAATAAATTACTTGATCAACAAGGCTTGTTTTTAGGAATGCATTCACTAATTTAGGTCCAGCTTCAACTAGAATAGAGTTTATTTCTGAAGCTGATAGTTTTTTAATTATTGAATTTATTGACACATTTTTATCGTTAAATATTAAAACATCATTATTTTTAAAGAATTCATATTTTTTTGAATGTATTTCAGTACTCAGAAGTATTTTTTGTGGTTGATTAACATTGAATTCAACTCGTGCATTCATTTTGGGATTATCTTTACGCAATGTATTGCCCCCAGTAAGAATACTGTCATATTCTGCCCTTATTAATTGAACATCTGCTCTTGCTTCTGATGATGTAATGATAGTTCTCTCATCTGAGTTTTGAAGGAAAGCCTTCCCATCTTTTGACGCAGCAATTTTTAGAGTTATAAATGGTCTTTTTTTTCTATGCCTAAAGAAAAAAAATTTATTTTGATCTTCAACTAGACTCTCACAAACTCCAGATTGCACTTGAAGACCATGTTGAATAAGTTTATTAATACCCGTTCCACTTACTTTGGGATTTGGATCAATAGCACCGATAATAATATTCTTTATTCCTGATTGTATTATGGCATTTGTACATGGTGGTGTTTTGCCATCATGATTGCAAGGTTCGAGTGTGCAAAACAAAGTTGATTCTTTGAGTATATCTTTTGCTTTCTTATATTTTTTATAAACAGAATTAATAGCATTTATTTCAGCATGATTCCCTCCATAATTCTGATGATAGCCTTGACCTACAATTTCATTATTATTAACTATTACAGAGCCAACTAACGGATTTGGTTTTGCTGTAAATTTTCCTTTAGCAGCTAGAGCAACTGCAAATTCCATATACTTTTGGTGATTCACTTTTTCTTTTTGGAAGTATTTTTAGATTCCTGATTTAATGATTTTATTTCCTCAGAAAAGTCACTTATATCTTGAAAATCTCTATAAACCGAGGCAAAACGAACATAAGCAACAGAGTCAACTTCTTTAAGCGCATTCATCATTATTTCACCAACCTTTCTTGAGTGTATTTCCTTTTCTCCTAAAAACCTTATTTGATTGAGAATTTTTGAAAATAAAGCATCTGTCTTTTCTGATGATAAAGGTCTTTTTTCAAGTGCTCTTAACATCCCTTTTTTTAATTTAGAACCATTAAAGGTTTGTCTTTTCCCATCATTCTTAATTATTTTTGGTAAAGCAAGGTCAGCCACTTCAAATGTGGTAAATCTTGCATTACAAACTTCACACTCTCTTCTTCTTCTAATTTGTGATCCATCTGCAAAGACGCGAGAATCAACCACTTTTGTTGCTTCAGCCTGACAAAACGGACAAAACATTATTTATACACTGGAAATTCTTTACAAAGTTCAATAACCTCTTCTCTAACTTCCCTTATTAATTTTTCATTATTAATATCTAAAACAATGTCGCAAATCCAATTACTAATTTGTTTTATTTCTGTTTCTTTAAAACCTCTTGTTGTGACTGCGGGAGTTCCCAGTCTCATTCCTGAAGTCACAAAAGGTGATTGTGGATCATCGGGAACAGCATTCTTATTAATGGTAATATTTGCATATCCCAGAGTGTTCTCACAATCCTTACCGGTAACATTTTTATCACGAAGATCTACTAATAACATATGATTTTCAGTATGCCCACCTACAATGTTTATATCTCTTTTTAAAAAAGCATCACACATAGTTTTCGCATTTGTAACAACTTGCAGCATATAGTCTTTAAATGAGGGTTCTAATGCCTCTTTAAAACAAAGTGCTTTTGCAGCTATGACATGCATTAGTGGCCCACCTTGAGAACCAGGAAAGACAGCTGAATTTAATTTTTTGTGAATATCTTCATTTTCCCTAGCTAAAATAATACCTGATCTGGGACCCCTCAATGTCTTATGAGTTGTAGAAGTTACTACATCTGCGTAAGGAACTGGAGACGGATAAACTCCAGCAGCAACCAAACCAGATATGTGAGCCATATCTACAAGTAAGTAAGCATCAATACTATCAGCAATTTCTCTAAAAATTTTCCAATCAATAATACCCGAGAAAGCTGAGAATCCTGCAATTATCACTTTTGGTTTATGCTGTTGTGCTAAATCCGCAACTTGATCGTAGTGAATATCATAAGTTTCTGGGTGAAGACCATACTGGAAAGATTGATAATTTTTACCTGAAAAGTTCACTTTTGATCCATGCGTAAGATGTCCCCCTTGATCAAGACTCATACCCAAAATTGAATCATTAGGTTCTAATAAAGCTAAAAATGCTGCTGCATTTGCCGATGACCCTGAATGAGGCTGAACATTTGCATAAGCTGCGCCGAATAATTTCTTTGCTCTCTCTATTGCAAGATTCTCTGCAAGGTCAACATGTTCACAACCACCATAGTATCTTTTACTTGGGTAGCCCTCTGCATATTTATTTGTTAATATTGATCCTTGTGCATCAAGTATTCTCTGAGATGTATAATTTTCTGAAGCAATTAATTCAATGTGCTCTTCTTGACGCTGCTCTTCAAGTTGGAGACTGTCCCATAGCTCACTGTCGTACTCACTGATATCTTGAGGGTTTGAAAAGATGGGATCTGATTTCATCATATAACTTTTAAAGATTTGAAAAACATATTTTAAATGAACTATGGCCTTTTGTGTTTAAAACTTTTTTTTCTCAATGGAAAAGTTTTTTTGCATATTTTACATTTTAATCCAAAGCAATCTCTTGCTTGGCAAAACTCTCTTCCCCAAAATATAAATTGCAAATGAAGAGCATTCCATTTCTTGGGATGAAAAAGTTTTTTTAAATCTTTTTCTGTTTGCACAACATTTTTTCCAGAGGATAATCCCCACCTTTGAGCTAACCTATGAATATGAGTATCAACGGGGAAAGCTGGCTCTCCAAATGCTTGAGACATTATCACCGAAGCAGTTTTATGACCTACACCGGGAAGACTCTCAAGATCATCAAAATTCGATGGAACTTTGCTGTTAAATTTATTAACAAGAATTTTAGAAAGATTTTTAATTGCTTTTGATTTTTTAGGACCCAGTCCACAGGGCTTGATAATTTGATAGATTTTCTCTCTTTTTAGTTTACTCATTGCCTTTGGTGTTGAAGCAGTCTTAAACAATTCTGGAGTAACGGTATTTACTCGTTCATCGGTGCATTGAGCTGACAGGAGTACTGCAATTAAAAAAGAAAAATTATCATGATGGTTGAGTGGGATAGGTGGTCTAGGATATTGCTTATGCAAAATCCTTTCAACTATTAATGCCCGCTCCTGTCTTGTCATGATCTAAAGTTTAGTCTAATTTATGCATATGGGTTTAATTAAATATCAAAAGTACCTGCTTCAATTAAAAGAGGTTTTTTTGGAGGAAAACCAAGAAAACACCAAAATGCTTGATGTGTATTTTAAGTTTATTGATGGCAAGGCAACAGATGATGAGCTGAATGATGCTAACAAACAATTGGAAGAACTTATTAAAAGTCTAGGGATGGGATTTTTAGTCTTATTACCATTTAGCCCCGTCACTATTCCTTACTTAGTTAAAAAAGCTAAAGAGCATAAAATTGATATTATTCCAAGATGGTATAAGTCTTTAAGGAAACACCAAGATACATTAGAATAGTTAAATATTTTTGGAGAATAATTATGAAGAATGCAGTGATTGTTGACAGTGTAAGAACAGGACTTGCTAAATCCTTCCGAGGTGGTTTTAACATGACACGCCCTGACGAAATGCTTGCACATATTATTAATGCATTGCTTGAGCGAAATCCCAACTTACCTCCTGAAGCAGTTGAAGACATTATTATGGGTTGTGGAAATCCAGAGGGGGCTCAAGGACATAATGTTGGAAGAAATGCTGCCGTATTATCCAATTTGCCAATAACTGTTGGTGGAACAACTATCAATAGATACTGTTCATCAGGCATGCAATCAATATCCATGGCAGCCTCTCAGATTATGGCAGGTTGTTACGATACAGTTATCGCAGGTGGAGCAGAGACTATTTCAATGCTTCAAGGGAAACAAAATATGGATAACTTTGTCAATGAAAGGTTAGCCGAAGAATCTCCAGGGATTTATTTTCCAATGGGAATGACTGCTGAGGTTGTTGCAAAAAGATATGAGGTTTCAAGAGAATCTCAAGATGAGTATGCACTTGAAAGTCAAATGAGGACTGCATCGGCACAACAACGGGGTGACTATGATGATGAAATCATACCGATGCATACAAAAATGCTCTTAATGAATAAGGAGACAGGAGAATCTAAAGAAATTGAATATACTGTAGAAAAGGATGAGTGTAATCGTCCGGAGACAACTTTAGAAGGACTAGCATCCTTAAAACCAGTATTTGATCCTGAAAACGGTTCTGTAACTGCAGGAAATTCATCACAATTATCAGATGGTGCCTCTGTCACTCTTGTCATGTCTGAGGATAAAGCTCTAGAGTTAGGATTAAAACCACTTGCGTACTTTAGAGGTTTCACAACAATGGGTTGTGAACCTGATGAAATGGGTATTGGCCCCGTTTACTCTGTTCCAAAACTCCTTAAAAATTATAATTTATCAATGGAAGACATTGATATTTGGGAGCTTAACGAAGCATTTGCTGTGCAAGTTGTTTATTGCAGAGATAAATTAGGTATCCCTATGGAGAAACTTAATCTTGACGGTGGATCAATTTCAATTGGACATCCTTACGGCATGACAGGTTCTCGTCAGGTAGGTCATTTAGCCAGACAGCTTCAAAATCAAGAAAAACAATTTGGTGTTGTCACGATGTGTATCGGAGGTGGCATGGGAGCTAGTGGACTTTTTGAAAGATATCCTTCTTGATCACAGAAAAAAGAATACTTGAGTGTTTTAAACATCTTTTTACACCGGCAAATCAAGATGAAATAAAAATTGGTCCAGGTGATGATGCTGCAGTCATTGCAGCTAATCATTTTGACCTTGTCCATTCCGTTGACATTGCTCATGAAGACGTTCATTTTCCAAAAGATTCTTTACCTGAAGACATTGCTTACAGAGCAACTGCAATTGCTCTTAGTGACCTTGCTGCTATGGGAGCATATCCAAAATTTTTTTCAATAGGCCTAATGGCTGATGAAGTCGAGATTTCTTGGTATGAACAGTTTGCTAATGGCCTCCAAAAAATTATGAAGGAATATAATATTTTATTAATTGGAGGGGATATTACAAAAGGCTCAAAAACAATTTGCGTAAATGTGTTTGGGTATCCATTTAATGAGGTATTAAAAAGAAGTACGGCAAATATTGGTGATAAAGTTTTTATCACAGGTCAACTTGGTAAATCAAGACAGGGACTAAAAGATTGGAATTCAAAGAGAGAAACTTCTTTTATCAGAAACTTCTTTTATCCTAAACCTAAATTTGAGTTTGCAAAAATTATTTCAGATCATGCAACTTCTTGTATTGATATTTCAGATGGTCTCTATTCTGACTTAAACCAAATTTGTTTTAGTTCAAAAGTTGGAGCAAAAATATTTATTGAGAAAATTCCAATAACTTATGACTTAAATGATTTAACATTTGGTGATGATTATGAATTGTGTTTTACAGCTCCGGATCATTCAACTCAATATTTAGCAGAGAATGGATTTTATATGATCGGAGAGATAGATGACTCTCAAAAAATAGAATTTTATGAAGCTAATAAAAAAATTGACTTAAAACAAAAAGGTTGGGATCCATTTGCTTAAAAAAGTTGCAATAGTTGGAGGAGGGATTACGGGTCTTATTACTGCATTATTTTTATCAAAAAAAAACTTTGAAGTTACACTTTTTGAAAAAAATAAACTCTTGATGGAGACAAGCTCAAAAACTACACAACTAATTCATGGAGGCTTGAGATACTTAGAAAGTTTTCAATTAAAGGAAGTCCAAAATGGATTAAATGATCGTGCCTGGTGGTTTAGAAATTTTCCAAATGAAACCAAGGAAATATCTTTTTTAATTCCATTTCAAAGAAAGAATATAGATTTTTATAAGCATTTTCTGGGTGTTAAATTTTATGATTTTCTTGCTGGCTATCAAAATTTATCTACCAGCAAAATTGTAGATTTTAAGACTATAGAAGGTTTTGGATTGCTTCCAAATTTCCAAAAGGGGATTATTTTTTCTGATGGGCATATGAAAGAAACTTTAAGTCAAAAACTTATTGAACAAACAAAAGCAAATCAGGTGAGTTTGATCGAAGAACATGAAATCAATGTCCTTGACAGTAATGGCAAAGTAGGAAATAAAATCTATGATGCTGTCATTATAAGTGCTGGACCATGGACCAAAGAACTGTTAGATAAAAATAATATTTTTACCAAATTTGATATCGATTATATTAAAGGCAGTCACTTAGTATTCGAACATTATTTAAATCCAGAAAGTTCAGCAGGATTTATGTTGCCTGATATTAACAAAGAAAGGTATATTTTTGTTCTTCCTACATCAAAAGGAACACTGGTTGGCACCACAGAAGTCCCAATTAATCATCCTAATTATCACTCAGTCAATAAATTTGAGGAAGATTACCTAATTGAAAGCATCAATAATTATTTTGTCAAGAAATTTAAGAGAGATGCCATTATTGATTCATATTCTGGTGTGAGGCCATTAATAAAAAAAGAGTCTAATGATTTTCATAATGCATCAAGAGATTTTGTTATTGAAAAACAAGGAAAATTATTTAGTATTTTTGGAGGTAAGTGGACAACTTCTCCATCAATTGCTCGTAAAATTGTTAAAATGCTTTCCACATGAAGACTTTCCCCAACTTAAGAAATCCTTTTGACCTATTTGCTTCCCTTTTTGGAATAGGTTTAATTGCATTTGCGCCCGGTACTTTTGGATCAATTTTTGCATTGGTAGTTTTTGTAGTCCTCTCTCATTTTATTAATATGTTTTTTGCTACATTGATTATTTTTGTTCTTAGTATCTTTGTTTGTAATGAAGTTATAAGAGATTTAAAGGTAAAAGATCATAAGGCAATTGTTATTGATGAGCTTGTTGGAATGTGGATTGCTCTTTTACCAGCTACTTATTTATTTGATTCTATGGAAGAAAGAATAACTTATGCAATTTCTGCACTAATATTTTTTAGGTTTTTTGATATCTTTAAGGTTTTCCCAATTTACTTAATCGATAGAAACCTTAAAAATGCTTTTGGTATTGTTCTGGATGATGCAATTGCTGGGCTTTTTGCAATCATTCCATCATTTTTAATACTTTATTTTCTATTTTAGACGCTGTCAGTCCACACTCCTCTAGCATTTCATCTCTTGACGCGTGCTCAATAAAGCTATCGGGTATCCCTAAAATTAAGAACCTTGGATTAAAACTTTGCTTGCTGCAAAACTCTTGCACAGCAGAGCCAGCACCTCCTGCAATACAACCGTCTTCAAGAGTGACAACTAAATCAGCTAGTTTTAGATGATTTTTAAGAATATCTTCATCGAGAGGTTTTACAAAACGCATATCTATTAAAGTAAGATTCAAACTTTCAGCAACTTTCTCAGCTTCATGCAAGAGTGCACCAAAATTTAACATAATAGATTTTTTATCACCTTCCCGAATAAGATTTGCTTTGCCTATTGGAATTTCATTTAAGCTTTCTTCGAAAGTCTTATTTGGACCAGAACCTCTCGGATAACGAACGGTAGCAGGTCCATCGAAGTTGAATGCGGAAGTCAGGAGCAATCGTGTTTCTACTTCATTTGATGGAGTTGTGACAATCATATTAGGAATGCATCTCAAATACGCAATATCATAATTACCAGAATGTGTAGGGCCATCTTCACCAACAAGACCTGATCTATCTAATGCAAAAGTTACATTGAGGTTTTGTATAGCTATATCATGAATTAATTGATCATATGCTCTTTGTAAAAAAGTAGAGTAAATTGCAACAACAGGTTTTAGATTTTGGCATGCTAAACCTGCTGCAAAGGTTAAAGCATGTTGCTCAGCAATTGCTACATCAAAATACCTTTCTGGAAACTTTTGGCTGAATTCCACAAGTCCAGAACCCTCTCTCATAGCAGGTGTTATTCCAATTAATGAATCATTTATTGATGCCATGTCAACAATCCACTTACCAAAAATATCTTGATATTTAATTTTCTTACTTTTAGAACTCTTACCTTTTGAAATGGCATGATATTTAATTCTATTTTTTTCCGCCAAATTAAAACCTGCCCCTTTTTTTGTAATAATGTGAAGAAATTGTGGGCCTTCTAAATTTTTTAAGTTATCAATGACTTCAATTAATTGTTGAATATTATGACCATCAATAGGACCTATATAGTTCCAACCAAGTTCTTCAAAGATACCCCCTGGTGCAACCATGGTTTTCATACTTGTTTCCACAGTTCTTGCAAGATGATGAGCAGTAGGGAGGTTCTTCAAGACTTTTTTCCCACTTTTCTTTATACCTGTGTATAGTTTTGAAGCCCAAATTCTTGCAAAGTAGTTATTAAGACCACCAACGTTTTCAGAAATAGACATATCGTTATCATTGAGAATTACTAAAATATTTGATTTTTCAGCACCTGCATGACTCAGAGCTTCGAAAGACATTCCAGCTGTCATTGCTCCATCACCGATGATAGCAACTGTCTTATCATTCAGCCCTTTAATTTTATTTCCAATAGACATTCCTAATGCTGCACTTATGGAAGTACTGGAATGGCCTACTCCAAATGCATCATATTTACTTTCTTTTCTTTTTGGAAATGGTGACAACCCCTCTTTGGATCTAATTGTTTCAATAAGATGTTTTCTATTTGTAAGAATTTTATGTGGATAAGCTTGATGGCCAACATCCCATACAATATTGTCATTTGGACTATCGAATAGATAATGAAGAACTATTGTAAGCTCTATAACTCCTAGTCCTGCACCGAGGTGACCACCACTCTTAGAAACAGAATAAAGGAGAAACTCTCGGAGTTCATCTGCCAACTGTATCAGTTCTTTTTGAGAGAGTTTTTTAAGATCATTAGGATCCGAAACCCGGTCTAAAAAAGGAGATTGCGGCATGTTTTCGGGAATGCTATCAAATATCTTCATCTTTCTCTTTTAAAAATAAAATCAGTTAATGCATATATTTCAGGATTATTTTCATGGCTATCAATTTGCTGAAGGTTTTTTAATGCATTTTCATGATACTTAACTAATTTTTCTTCTGTCTTCCTTTTTCCAAGCAGATGGATATAATTTTTTTTGTTATTTTTTTTATCAGAATGTAATGATTTACCAATCTGATCTTCTGACCCAAAAATGTCTAAAAAATCGTCTTTAATTTGGAATCCATGACCAATACTTTTTGCAAAATTGAAAATATTTTTTTGTGTTTGTGAATCTATTTTTTCACCTAAAAAACCAAAGGAAACTGCAGTCTCAATTAACTTTCCAGTTTTAAGATAATGCATTTTTTCAACAAAACTCTCATCAACTTTATTAGTTTCAGAGAGGATATCTAACTCCTGACCCAAAACCATTCCTTGGAATCCACATGAGCTCGATAATGACTTGATTGCATTTATTTTTTCTTTTGCATCTAAGTCATTATCAAAGGCAATTATTTCATAACTCAGTGAGTGCAAAGCATCACCAGCTAAAATTGCAAAATCTTCCCCATATTTAATGTGATTTGTCTTTTGTCCACGTCTCCAATAATCATTATCCATTGCAGGAAGATCATCATGGATGAGGGAATAGGTATGCATTAACTCTATACTAGTTGCTAAGCTTAGTAAGCTTTGATTAGAGAGTTGTTTATTATTTTTTCCAAAAGCAAAAACCAAACCTGCTCTAATCATTTTGCTTTCAGCAAGGGCTGAATAACACATAGCTTTTGCAATAGTTGTATTATCAGTAATGGTAGATTTAATTTTATTTAAGACAAGCGATCTAGATTCTTTTAAAAAATTACCAGACATTGAAAGATTAATTATTAGATAGCTTCTGTTGGCTCAACATTGCCATCCTCGAGAAGTGTTTGAATCTTGATTTCAGCTTCACTTAATTGTTTTTGACATTCTTTAACAAGAGCAACACCTTCTTCAAATGATTTGATGGAGTCATCGAGGTTGACATTTCCATCCTCAAGTTTTTCAACAATCTTCTCTAACTTTTTTAGAGACTCTTCAAAAGTATTCTTAGAATTAGACATGAATCTATTGTATCTATTTATTAATTAGTTGTGTATCTAATTCTTGATCATTGACAGAGGCAAGGAAATGTTTGAGATGTGAGGGAAGTGCCAGAGCAGCAGGAGTAAATATAAGAGTAAGTAAAGTACTAAAACTTAACCCAAAAACAATTGATTGAGCAAGATTTGACCACCAATCAACAACTCTGCTTCCAACTGTAATCTCTCTTGCAATTAGATCAATGCTCAAACCTAAAGCAAGTGGCAACAAACCTAAAATAGTAGTGACAGTTGTCAGCAGTATGGGTCTGAGCCTTTGTTTACAGGATACCGTAATAACATCAAGAATATTTTCATGAGGCCTCTCACTTTTTAGCCTATTAAAAGTATCAATCATGACAATATTATTATTGACTACAATGCCAGCTAATGTGACTATCGAAATACCTGTCATAGTTGAACTGAAGGGTTTATTGGTAATCAAAAGACCAAGTAAGACACCAACAAAAGACATCACGACAGATGATAAAACAACGGCAGATTGATAAAAACTGTTAAATTGAGTGAGTAGCATCAATAACATTACAAATATGGCAGTTATGCCAGCAACAATCATAAACTGATTGACTTCATCAGCTTCCTCAGCCTGCCCTTGAAACTTGTAATTAATTTGATTGCCTAAATCTGCACTTTTCAACCAAGAATCAATTTCATTCACTTTATCACTTACTAAAATCCCAGGCCATGGAGAAGCATGAATCTCATGATAGTATCTGCCATCTCTTCGAATAACACTCTCTCTGAATTGCTTTGGCTGGACTGAAATAAAACTACTCACAGGAACAAGACCATTTTTTGTTTGAACTTTAAGATTGTTAATGCCAGTTATAGTTCTGTACTCTGGTTCAAATCTTGCTCTAATATCAATTTCATCTCTTGCATCATCTGGATTAAATTCTCCAACTTTAAAACCTGAAGTTAGCATTTGGACCAATGCACCAACATCAAAAACATTTACTCCAAGTTGTGCAGCTTTTTGGTTATCGACCTGAACACTCCATTCAACAGATGGATAGGCACGTGTTGAAAAAATATTCGTTAAACCACTAATATTTGACCTGATGTAACTTTCAATTTTTTTTGCTGCCTGTGTTACTTCTTTTTCAGTCTCACCATAAATACCTAACTCAATAGGTGCACCAAACTCTGGACCACCCATATCAGGTTCAGCTTCAACAACGATACCTGGAATATTTTTTGTTAACTTAGTTATTTTTCCGATGGCTTCTAGACCACTTATAGATCTCTCTGATGCCGGCACCACCTCAACAAACCCACTTCCAATTTTGTCACTTCCTCCATCCCACCATCGGGAACCTGCTTTGAGGTAAACACTTTTCAACTCTTCAATCTTCAGGACTTCATTCTCGATAGATTCAATAATTTCTTTTTTTTCAAGAGCAGAAAAATTTCCACGACCTCTAATAGATATTTCTGCTTCAATCGGATCTATTGTTGCAAAGTATTCAGTTCCTTTTCCATAGTAACTATAAGTAATTAAAATTAGAGAAATGATTGAGAACACAGCAATTATTGTTTCAAAAGGTTTATGGACAAAAACCTTGATTTTATCTGAATAAAACTGGGAGATATTATCAAAAATTCTTTGCCCTGTTTTATCAACTGCATTATCTGTGCTCAAAACTGATTTATGTTGACCAAAATATGATCCTACAACTGGAGTGAGAACCATTGCATAAAAAAATGAGGCAATTAGTACAAAAAAAACAGTTAAAGGTAGATATTTCATGAATTGGCCGGTATATCCCGGCCAAAAAATTAAAGGGATAAAGGCTGCTAATGTCGTTCCGGTTGAGGCAAGAATTGGGAAAAACATCCTCTTTGCGGCAAGTTTATAAGCTTCAAAGCGTGTGAGACCTTCACTAATTTTTCTGTCAGCATACTCAGTAACTACGATAGATCCATCTATTAGCATTCCCATAGAAAGAAGCAGTCCGAACATTACCAGAAAATTCATTTCAAGATTTGCACCATTTAGTACGATAAAGGTAAATAAAAAACAGAAAGGAATTGAAAGACCAACAAGTACTCCAACTCTCAATCCAATTGAAGCTACAACTAAAATTATAATTAATAATACAGCAGCTAGAATATTTCCTTGTAGCTCAGACACTAATTGTTCCGTTATAACAGTCTCATCATCCGTGATAACAATTTCTAAATTAGGAGGCAACTTAATATTAATTTTTGATAAAGATTCATTGATGGCAGTTTTAGTATCAAGAGCATTAGCACCATCTCTTAAGAAGATTTCAATGGAAATAGCATCTTCGCCATTAATTTTGGCATATTCATCGAAATCCATAAAAGTCCTTTTTACAGAAGCTATGTCCCCAAAAGTAACAATTGCATTTTGAGACACTTTAATGGGGATGTTATAAACATCTCTTGGAGTTTCTAAAATACTTGGTACTTCAACATTGAAACTGCCAAGACCAGTGTCTTGCCTTCCACCAGGTATGATTAGATTATTATTATTTATAGAATTGTAGAGATCAGCAAGAGTTACCCCATAAGCTTCCATTTTAGACTTTTCAATTACACCCTCAAGAACTTCATCAGGAGCTGCAAAAATATCAGCTTGATAAATACCATCAATACTTTCTAACTCATCTTTGAGTTCTTCAGCAAAAAATATTTTTTGTCGCAACGATCCATCACCTATGAGGCTGATAGTCATCACGGGAAAACTACTTTCCGAGTATTCCTCAATTTGGGGATCTTCAGCTTCATTTGGCAATTCACTTTTTACTTCTTCTACCGATTGCTTAACATCAACAAGTGCTTTAGTCATGTCATACTGGATATCAAATTCTAAAATTACTCTTGTAACTCCAAGTGAGCTATTTGTGTTGATATGCTTTATACCCTCAACACTTCTTAAATTATTTTCGAGAGGTTTTGCAATTAATCTGGCTCCATCATCTGGAGATGCTCCCTCCAAAAAGACAGTTACACTTATAAAGGGTAATTGAATATTAGGCCTTGAAGAAATTTGAATCTCTTGTCTGGCATATGCACCAGCAAGAATGATCACTAATGCAATTGTTAGGGTAGTTTTTGCTTTTGATAAAGCAAAGTCAACAATTCTATCCATTATTGGTGATCAAGTTATCTGTAATGATTTGTCCATCTTCAACAAAACCTTGACCTTGAACTATAATTTCAACAGAATCTGGAAGGCCCGATATCCACAAACCCTCTTCAAGGTCTTCAATGATTTGAACTTCACTGAATTCGACAACGTTATTAGAATTTACAACTTTTACACCAATTCTCCCAAGATCATCCAAAACAAGAATTGAGGGAGAAATTCTATGTGCTAAAACTGGATCTGTTCGAATTGTCATTGTAGCTGTTACACCATCTTTAATAGAACCACTTGAGTTGACTATTTCACTTTCTATTTTAAAAGTCTTTGTTTTGGGAGAAGCACTCTTTGAAACAAAAGTAAGATTACCATTTACTCTTTGATTGGTAATTAATTCAATTATTGCTTCTTGTCCAATATTTACTTTACTTACTTGTATTTCAGGAACCTCTGCTACAAATTTGATGGGATCAAGATCAATTATAGTTGCACAGATTTGCCCCCTATCTAAAAAATTTCCTGGCTTAACAATTGATTCTATGTATCCACTGAATGGAGCTTTTACCTCTGTTCTATTTAGTTCGACAACACCAAGACTGCATAGTAATGCATCTTGTTCTACAAAATCCCCTTGTCTGGCTCCAATTTGAACTACCTCTCCTGTGGTCTTTGCTCTTACCTCAACTCTCCTCTCAGATATACTATTAGCTTTTAACTTAATTGAAGGTTGAAAATAGGAAGCAGCACTTTTTTTTATCTCAATTGAAGATAAAGATGTATTTTCAATTAATTCAGGTTTTTTATCCTCTACAAAAAAACCTGAGAGCATCCAAAATATTATTGGAACAGCAATATATAACGAGATCCTGACATTCTGATTCATAATGTAATATCTAGATGTTGTGTTTCTTCCTTAATTTTTCAAGGATTTTTTTATCAAAACGTTCAAAATTATCCAATTCTTCATTTGCAACATCTTTTCTTATTAAATCATTATTTATGGATGAGCATATTTTGGCAAGATCAGAAAGGGTAGGTAAAAAATCATGATTGGAAATCAACCAATCAGTTGCCTGAACTATGATGGATGGATTAAATTTCTTAAGATTTTTTGCCCAGATTTTCTTTCCAGTTAAAAGCTTGTCATCATCTCCAAAAACCTTATAGAACTGGTAATGGTAGGTTAATTCAAGCTTCACAAAAAGATCATCGATAGCCTGAATAAACTCAGGCAAAAGTTTAGTCGAATTCTTCTGTCCAGGACTTATCATCTTGTCTTTCTTGGAAGTTTTTGGTGAATTGCCCTGGCTCATTTTTAACATTATAACTTCCTAACTCTTTTCTTTTAACAAAATCAATAAATTTTACGTTCCATGTTTTCAATGCAGTCCCACTTTCTTGCCAAAACAGAATGAATTCTTTTAAATATTTTAAAGCAGATTCTTTTTTGATTTCTGCCATCTCCAATACATCAAGTGCAGAATCACTTGGTTTCCAATTATCATTCATGGTAAAAGGAAGGCCCTGATTATCAGAGTTAAACTCGACCCAAGATTTTCTTACAAAGTTTATAAAGATTATGTTCCAATTATCTTTCTTGAGATTTTTTTCGATCCAATAGAGTCGAAATTCTTTAATTTTAGATTCAGAAAAATCTCTGGATATTCCACCTAACTCCAATACCTCATATGTTTCAGGAGATGGTAACCACTCTGTATGCATACAGGTAACTCCAGTAAAGTTTTGTGAGTTAGCCCGAGCAGATAATTTGAGTTTTTCATGCTTTACAGTAATAAGTTTTAGAGATCTTAATTTTTCTACTGAATCATGGATTTCACCATGATTTAAAAATGGAAGTTTTTTCTTAATCTCTGCTTTAAAAAAACTTAAATCTGAAATAATTCCCGCATCATGATCTTGAATATATCTTAGAATTATCGCAGCATTTATTCCAAGAGTTTCTGCAACTTCTGAAGAAAATTTAATTTCATCTATTTTATTCAATTTATTTTTTTCTCCTAGCTTCAACAGCATCTGAGAGGATTTGAAGACAGTTCATGGTATCTTCCCAATCTATGCAAGCATCGGTGATACTTTTCCCATATTCGAGATCTCCGGAAATTTTTTGATTGCCTTCAAGTAAGTGACTTTCTATCATCACACCTCTTAGTTCATCAGTACCACTTGCAATTTGGTTTGCAACAATTTCACAATTTTCAATTTGCCTTTTGAAGACTTTTTTACTGTTAGCATGACTCACATCTATCATAATCGAATTATTAGTTCCTGCACCATTTAAAGATTCAATTGTTTTTTTAACATCTTCAGGATGTAGGTTAGGTTCTTTTCCGCCTCTTAAGATTATATGTGAGTCAGAATTCCCATTAGTTTTGTATATGGAAACTTTACCCTCTTTTGTATTGGAGAAAAAAACATGAGAATGATTTGCAGCTTTGATACCAAAGATTGCTGGTTTCAAATCTCCAGTCGTTCCATTTTTAAAACCGATTGGACAAGATAGACCGGAGGCTAACTCTCTGTGAATTTGACTTTCTGCTGTTCTTGCACCTATCGCACCCCATGAAATAAGATCTGCAACAAATTGAGGTGAAATTGGATCAAGAAATTCAGTACCCACTGGAAGACCTAATTGTGAAATATCATAAAGTATAGATCTTGCTAGATATAAACCTTTATTCACATCGAATGTATTATTTAAATCTGGATCATTAATTAATCCCTTCCATCCAATACTTGTTCTAGGTTTTTCGAAATAGACTCTCATAATTAAGAGGATATTTTCCTCAAATTGTGCTTTTATGTTATTTAGAAGATTTGCATATTCAATTGCAGATTTCTGATCATGTATAGAGCAGGGTCCTACGACAGCAACTATCCTGTCATCTTTTCCATGAAGAATTTGACTTATTTTATTTCTTGTTCCGTACACCAGTTTAGCTATGGAATCATCTAAGGGGTATTTTGAAATAACTTCCTCAGGTGTTACAAGATCAAACTTTTCTACAATTCTAGTGTTATCAGTTGAATAATTCATATTAAGATTTTCTTTTAAGAAATGAGTATAAGTCTATATCTTTTTAAAAAGAATAAAGAATGAGTTTTTTTTTAGATCTTAGCAATTTTTTGGTATTTTATTAAATAATGATTTTAAGCAAAAAACACAATATGTTGTATTATAAATTCGTGATGTTTACACTATGTAGTGTTTTTAAAATGAACCTTGCCAATGAATAGTCCAGCAAACCAAAATTTAAATCAAATCACTCCTTCTGAATTGCCTAGTGATCTTTTTATCCCTCCTAATGCATTAGAAATTTGCCTTGAAACTTTTACAGGTCCACTCGATTTGCTTTGGTATTTAATCAAAAAGCAAAATATCGATATTTTAAATCTTGAGATTGCAAAAATTACTGACCAATATATCGAGTATATTGATTTGATGGAGTCACTAAATTTTGAATTAGCAGCAGAATATCTGGTAATGGCAGCAACATTAGCAGAAATTAAATCAAAAATGTTACTTCCTCCAATTGAGAATGATGACGAAACTGAAGAAGATCCTCGAGTCGCACTCATTGAAAGACTTAAACAATATAAAATTTTTAAGGAAGCTGCAGGCAACATTTCTTCTATGCCTCTTGTAAATGATGATTTTTATGTTGCTTCTGCTGGCCGCCCTAAGGTTCAAAATATTCAAAAGGTTATAAACTTTGATTCATATAAGCTCGCACAAGTGATGCAAGAAGTTTTGGAAAGACCAAAGCTTAAAGATAGTCACAAAATTGATTTTGAAGAACTTTCAACACAGGAGAGGATTGAGTTTATTTTTTCAATCCTTTCAAAAAAGAATCTGCTAGGTTTTTATAAAACATTGAGGCATTCAGAAGGTAAGATAGGAGTGGTAGTGTCATTTCTAGCTGCTCTGGAACTTGCTAAGAATGGATATGTTGATTTAATTCAAAATGAAAGCAGAGAAATTTATATAAAATCAAAGATTATTGGTGATCAAGTTGGATAAATCTCTCATTAACACAATAGAAGCATTTCTTTTGACAGCAGGAAGACCATTAACGGTGTCAGAAATAAGAGATCTATTGAATGAAAAAGAGGAATCAATTGAATTGGGCAAGATCAGACAGACTTTAGGTGAAATTGAAGAGAGGCATCGTGATACGAGTCTATGTTTGAGTGAAGTTGCATCAGGTTTCAGGCTTCAAGTAAAAGATGAATTATCAGAATCACTATCAAGCCTGTGGTCAGAAAAAACAAGGCTTTCAAGGTCATTAATGGAAACACTTGCCATCATTGCTTACCGACAACCAGTGACTCGAGGTGATATTGAGGATATTAGAGGTGTGCAGGTAAGTACTAAAATAATTAGAAACTTGTTAGACAAAAATTGGATTAAGATTTCAGGGCATAGGGATACACCAGGAAGACCTGCAACGTATGTTACGACAAAGACTTTTCTTGATGACCTAAACCTTACAAAAATATCCGATCTTCCTGAATTACCAGAAATTGAACAAGAAGATCAGACTATAATCAATACTGATCAAGCACAAACAGGTTAAATCTCTTTGTGGAGGAAGTAAGACTTCAGAAAATGTTAGCTCAGGCTGGAGTTGGATCGAGGAGACAATGTGAGGAATACATTAAAGATGGCCTAGTGAAGGTGAACAACTTTGTTGCTCAGATTGGAACCAAGGTCAAACCAACAGACGAAATTTTTTTTCAAGAAAAACAGATTTTCTTTTCTAAGCATAAAACTAGACTTCTGCTCTTTAATAAACCGCGAGGAATCATTTGCTCCTCAAAGCCAGAAAGAAACAAAAAGTCAATTTTTTCGTTCCTACCAAATGATTCTCAAGAAAACTGGAAACTTGTTGGACGACTTGACATAAATACTTCGGGATTGATTTTTTTTACAAATGATGGAGATCTAGTAAATTTTCTTGCTCATCCCAAGAGTTCATTTGATAGGGAGTATTTAGTAAGAGCAAGAGGAACTTTTGATGAGAGCATAAGAAAAAATATGCTTACAGGAATCAAGATAGAAAATAAAATCTATCAGTTTAGTGATATTGTTCTGCATGAAGGATCAGGGTCTAATAAATTCTTCACTGTCTGTTTATTTTCAGGAAAAAATAAAGAAGTAAGAAAACTGTTTGAATCCATGGGTTTGCAGGTTAGCAGGCTTAAGAGATTAAGGTATGGACCAATTTTTCTTCCAGATAACCTTGCAGAAGGGAAATTTGTTGAATTGACAGATAAAGACATTATTAAAATCAGAGAATATGGAAAATAAGGAAGCATTTATTTTTTTGAAAAAAAAAACTCGATTGCTAGGTTTTCACGATTTTAATCGACATATAGAAGCAATAGGGCCTCTCGAAATTAAAACATCCAAGGCACGTTTCAAAAAGCACTTAGTAAAGATAATTTGCATGCAACAAATTTCAGTAAAAGCAGCAACTGCAATCTGGAAAAGAGTTGAAGCTGTTTTGGACAGTTCAATTGGAAGGAAGCCATCAATAGAATTAAATAGGAAATTAAAAGAATCTGGTTTATCTGAACAAAAAGTTAATTATATAAATGGAATCTACTTCAATCCTGAACTGAATATCTCGAAAAAGACCCTACAGAAAAAAACCCAGGGCGAAGTAGAGCAATTGCTTATTAAACAAAAGGGCATAGGTCCATGGACTGTTGAAATGGTCCGACTTTTTTATCTTTGTGATCCTAATGTCATCTCACTTTTAGATCTTGGTATCAAAAATGCTCATTCTATTGCATTTCAAGGTCAAGATTACTCTCAAGATTTCTTTGATCAATTTAGCCCTTTCAACTCTTACCTGTGTCTGTATCTTTGGCGTCTTTTGGAAGATGAAAATCTGAGTATTTGAAAAAACTTTTTTTGGAAACTTGGCTTTCTTGTTCAAAAAACCATTCATAGCAAGTAAGCAAGTCTAAGGGATCTTTTACACCATTAGGGTTTTCTGCAGGAAATGCTGCTGCTCTCATCTTTGTGTTAGTTGCTCCGGGATCAAAACTAAATATTTTAAGGTTGTTTTTAAACTGAAATTCATCGTCAAAAATTTCTGCAAGACCTTTGAGACCAATCTTAGATACATTATAAGCTCCCCAAAAACTTCTTCCTTGTGTTGCGACTCCAGAAGATGTGAAAATTATGCGAGCAAATTTCGATGTTTTAATTAGAGGAATTAAGGCTTTGGTCAAAAGAAAAGGAGCAGTTAGATTTACCTTAAGAATTTCTTCCCAAATAGAAGCATCATAACTTTCTAAAGGAGACAGCTTTCCCAAAACCGCAGCATTATGGATTATGCCGTCTAAACATTCATAATGCTTATTGATTTCATGCATCACTTGAAGAGCTCCTTGCTCATTTAAATATTTAAGATCTGCTTCAATAATTAAATGTTTGCCATTCCCTTGCTCTTCCAAAGCATCATAAAGATTATCAAGAGTTTTAGAATTTCTTCCGTGAGCAATTATATTTGCCCCCTTTTTTGCAAATTCAATAGCTAACATTTTGCCGATACCATCAGTCGAGCCAGTGATAAAGATATTTTTATTTTCAACTGCCATTTTTTTCTTTTATGAATTTTATGATTTCTTCATTTGAAAGAAAGTTTTTAACTTTTTCACTTCGTACGATGTTTTGGAATCCATATCCAAAAAGACAGGCACCAAAATAGACTTCAGCATTTAATGCAGCTTGTAAGTCATTATCATGATCTCCAAGAAATAAACAATTTTTTGGAATCACTTTCATTTCTCTGCACGCATGAATAATGCCCTCAGGTGAGGGCTTAGATTTAATACCATCATCGCAACAAATAGTTATCTTAGAAGATGCTAATAAAGAATTTTTATTAATTATTATTTCTGTATATTTTCTAGGTTTATTTGTCACAATACCGAATGGAATCTTCTTCTTATTAAGATACCTTAGCAGTTTCTCAGACCCATCAAAAAAACCACCATACTTCAAAATATTCTTTTCATAATTTAACAAGAATTCTTTTTTGAGACGAAAAAAATCAGCATCTAATTCTGATATTCCAAAGACTTCATTGATAAGTTTTGAGCTTCCATCTGATACCAATGCTCTGACATTTTTCTCTGAAATGATAGTTTCTTTTCCTCTTATAGAAAGTGTTTTTAATGAATGTAAAAAGTCAGGAAAGGAATCAATAAGTGTTCCATCAAGATCAAATAAAACTCCATCAATTTGCTTCATTAATTCCATAGACCATATAATTTACCCCTAAATCATTGTTGAGATTTGCTTGATGTGAAATGGGATTATAGAAAAGACCTTTTGCTTCCAATAATTTAATCGAGGCTTGTTCCATAAATTCTGCTAATTCAGATGGCTTGATAAATTTTTCAAACTCATGAGTACCTTTAGGCAGGATATTAAAAATATATTCTGCTCCTACAATGGCAGTAATCCATGAACGAGGATTTCTATTAATGGTAGATAAAAATAACAGGCCATCCTTTTTTAACATCTTAGAGCAGGCTTGGATTAAACTACCAGGATCTGGTACATGTTCAACTACTTCTAGGCAGGTAACGACATCGAAATGATTTGTATGCTCTTTTAAAAAATCTTCAGCAGTTGCAACCTGATAGTTGATTGGCTTATTTGATTTTTTTGCATGCATTTTAGCAATTTCTATTCCTGGCCCAGCTACATCAATACCCGTTACTTTAGCCCCAAAATCAAAAAGTGCTTCCGTTAATAATCCTCCACCACAACCCACATCAAGAACATTGAGATCAGTAAGATCTACCTTTGAACTTATGTAATTAGCTCGGATGGGATTGATTACATGTAAAGGTTTAAATTCACCACTACTATCCCACCATTTCTCTGCAAGATCAGCAAATTTTTGCAATTCATCTTGATCAATATTTTTATTCATTATTAGTAATTTTGTAACGATCTAAGATTGGTAATAATCTTGAGAATCGAGTATCTTAATCATAGATAATATCAAAAATAAAAAATTTATCGTGAATAATTTAGTTATATCTGCACTTAAACCAAAAAACTCTTCTGATCGGAGGTCAGTAATCCATCCTGAGACTTTAAATTCACTTTTAAAAGATGGTATTGAAGTAATCTTTGAGTCGTCTATTGGAGATGGAGTTTTTGTGAGTGATAGTGATTTGGTGTCTCTAGGAGCTAAAAAAGCAACAAGAGAGGAGTGTTTAAAGAATGCTGATTTCATTTTTACCCTCGAACCTCTTGAAACAGAAGAGATTAATCAATTGAGTCCAGGTCAAAATATTTTAGGAATGATTGATCCTTTCAATAACACCTCTCAATTCTTACAAGCTTGCAAAAAAAATGTGAATCTTGTTTCAATGGAATTTATTCCTCGCATCACACGCGCACAAAAGATGGACGTTTTGAGCTCACAAGCAAATCTTGCCGGATATGCAGCAGTTATAGAAGCCTCAAATATGCTTCCTAGTGCGTTGCCAATGATGATGACAGCTGCAGGAACTTTAAAACCTGCAAGGGTTTTTGTTATCGGAGTTGGTGTTGCTGGTCTTCAAGCAATTGCAACTGCTAAAAGATTAGGTGCGAGAGTGGAAGCATTTGATACAAGAGCAGTTGTAGAGGAACAGGTAAAGTCTTTAGGTGCAAAGTTTGTAAAAATTGATTTAGGAGAAACGGGTCAAACTGAACAAGGATATGCCAAAGAGCTCACAGATGAGCAAATTGCTAAACAGAAAGATTTACAATCAAAAGTTTGTGCAAGATCAGATATTGTAATCACGACTGCCCAACTTTTTGGCAGACCAGCTCCAAAAATTATTGATGAAAATACAATTCAAAATATGAAAACTGGAAGTGTGATTTTTGACATGGCTGTTGAGTCGGGAGGAAATGTTTTTGGCTCAAAACCCGATCAAGTTAACATTATCAGCGGTGTAAAAGTAGTTGGTATTTCTAATCTGGCATCTAAGGTTGCAGCCCATGCCTCGATAGCTTTATCTAATAATTTTAATAATTGGATTCTAGAATTTTACAATTCAGAAAAAAAAGAAATTGAATTTGATTTTGAAGATGAGATTATTTCAAGTAGTGTCTTGGTCTTTGATGGAAAAATTCTCAATGAAAGATTTAAGGAAAGATAAATGGAAGTATATGTTTTATTAGGGTTTGTTTTAATTTTATCGATTTATTTGGGGTTAGAGTTAATTTCAAAGGTTCCCAGCACATTACATACACCTCTTATGTCAGGAGCAAATGCAATTTCGGGTATTGCACTGGTTGGAGCTCTTACACTATCAATGGATACTCATCTTCAAGTTATCCTTGCTTTTTTAGCCATCTTTTTTGCAACGATCAATGTTTTTGGTGGTTATCTTGTTACTAATAGAATGCTAAAAATGTTTAAGAAAAAATAATATGGAAAATTTCGATTTCACAAATATACAAAATATTATCTACATGCTCTCTGCAATGTTATTTATAACAGGTATTAAGATGCTAGGGAAAGAATCAACAGCTCAAAAAGGAAATTTTATTTCAGCAACAGGAATGCTTTTGGCTGTTTCAGCAACAGCTATCAACATAGTCAATCCGTTGATAGCTATTGTTGCTATTCTTTTGGGGGGAATAATCGGTGCAGTAATTTCTGTTAAAGTGAAAATGACTTCAATCCCCGAGATGGTTGCTCTCTTTAACGGGTTTGGTGGACTAGCTACTTTTCTTATTGCTTGGTCGCAGATGAATAATTTAGTCAATGATATTGCTATCCTGCAATTTGTGCTGGTTGTGATAACAATCTATATAGGCGGTGTTACTTTTTCAGGAAGCTTGGTTGCTTTTGGAAAACTTTCAGGTCGCATCAATGTAAACAAAGGTGATGTCCTTGCTAATATTTTTGTCTCTTTATTTTATCTTTCTCTTATCGCAGTTCCTGTGACCTTGATTGCTCTATCGATTTACATCGAGACGTATCAATTGATATTTTATACATTTTTAGCAATTGTTATTCTTGGTGGTATTGGTTTTGTGCTTCCAATTGGAGGAGGAGATATGCCAGTAGTGATTTCACTTTTGAATTCATTTTCAGGAATTGCAGCAGCATTTGCAGGATTGCTTCTAGTGAACAATGTTTTAATTGTCGCTGGATCTCTGGTGGGTGCAAGTGGCCTGATTTTAACAATCATCATGGCAAAAGCTATGAATCGAACCGTAGGCAATATTTTATTTGTTGGCTATGCTTCAAGTAACTCATCTTCCAGTAAAGATGAGGGAGAAGTTAAGCCAATTAATGCTGAGGATGCCTATTTGATTTTAGAAAATTCTTCATCAGTTTTAATCGTTCCCGGTTATGGCATGGCAGTTGCTCAGGCACAACATGTAGTAAGGGAATTAGGAGAACTTCTTGAAGAAAATGGTGCAGAAGTAAAGTATGGGATTCATCCAGTTGCCGGAAGGATGCCAGGACACATGAATGTTTTGCTGGCAGAGGCAAATGTATCTTATGACTTACTTGTGGAACCTGATGATGTAAATCCAACAATGGAAGTTTTTGATGTTGCCATTGTTATTGGTGCTAATGATGTTGTAAATCCGTCTGCAACTGAAGAGCCAGGTAGCCCAATTTATGGTATGCCAATTATTGAAGTACATAAAGCAAAGACAGTTTTTGTTCTTAAACGATCTATGTCCTCTGGCTTTGCAGGGGTTCAAAACCCGTTATTTTTCAAGGAAAATACTCGAATGCTTTTTGGTGATGCAAAGGATTCAATTAGCAACCTTGTTTCTGAATTTAAGGAATTATAATGAAAATTGTAGTTGTAAGTGGTGGATTTGATCCATTACATGCAGGCCATATTTCCTATCTTCAAGATGCAAAATCTTTAGGAGACGAATTATTTGTGTTATTAAACAGTGATGCTTGGTTACGAAAAAAAAAAGGCAAACAGTTTTTAAATTTTGACGATCGTAAATTAATTATTGAAAACTTGAATTTTGTAAACGAAGTTCTTGGTTTCGAAGATGATAAACAAGGATCATGTATTAATGGGCTGAAAATCATAAAGCAAAGATTTCCCAAAGACGAAATTTTATTTACAAATGGTGGTGATAGAACTGCAAAAAACATCCCTGAAATGACTTTAGATGGCATCAATTTTATTTTTGGTGTCGGAGGAGATAAAAAGTTTAATTCATCATCAAAAATTCTCAAAGATTGGGTCGATTTTTTCACTAAAAATTAGTTGTTGAAACAGTTTCAAAACTCAATTAAATAGCATGTTTTATGTTAAAATATCTTATGTTATTGCTTATTTGTTCCCCCCAAAAAAATATATATAAATATGTCTGACATTGCTAAAGAAATTCTTCCAATTGCAATTGAGGATGAACTAAAAAAATCTTATTTAAGTTATGCTATGAGTGTTATTCATGGCAGGGCACTACCTGATGTTCGAGATGGTTTAAAACCCGTACATCGTCGCATTCTTTATGCAATGCATGATTTAAGAAATTTTTATAATAAGCCTTATAAAAAATCTGCGAGAGTAGTTGGAGATGTGATAGGTAAATATCATCCGCATGGAGATTCTGCTGTTTATGATGCTATGGTTAGAATGGCTCAAGATTTTTCTATGAGGTATACCTTAATTGAGGGGCAAGGTAATTTTGGGTCAATTGATGGTGATCCACCTGCTGCAATGAGATATACAGAAGTTCGTATGCAAAAGATTGCAGATGAAATTTTATGCGATCTTGAAAAAGAAACAGTATCTTTTTCTGAAAATTATGACGGCAGTGAAATGATTCCGGATGTAATGCCAACTAAAATACCTAATCTTTTGGTAAACGGATCCTCTGGTATTGCAGTTGGAATGGCTACGAACGTACCCCCTCATAATTTAAATGAAGTTATCAATGGATCATTAGCACTGTTGGAAAATCCAAAAATAACCATTGACTCACTTATTGAACACATAAAAGGGCCCGATTTTCCAAAGGGTGGGATTATTGATGGGAAAATGGGTATATATGAGGCATATAAAACCGGAAGAGGGATTATCTATATTCGATCAAAATCGAAGATTGAAGAAAACAAAAATGGAAAAAAATCACTAGTTTTTTTTGAAATCCCCTACATGGTAAATAAGGCACGAACGCTTGAAAAAATTGCTGAATTAGTTAAAGAGAAAAAAATTGATAGCATTAGTGAGATTAGGGACGAGAGTGATAAAGATGGAATGCGGATTGTTATAGATGTTAAAAAAGGAGAGTCTGTAGAAGTCTTAGAAAATAATTTATTTTCGCAAACGCAATTAGAGCAATCATTTGGGATCAACTTTACTGTATTGGTAAATGGCCAACCAAAAGTATTAAATTTAAAAGAAATTCTCTCAGAGTTCATCAAGCACCGAAAAGATGTTGTTACAAAAAGAACAAAATTTGAATTAAAAAAAGCTAAAGAGCGAGGCCACATAGTTGAAGGATTGATGGTTGCAATAGCAAACATTGATGCAATTATTAAAATTATTAAACAGTCAAAAGATCCAAAGGTTGCCGCAGAAGAACTAATAAAGAAAAAATGGAAAGCAGGACCGATTGAGGCAATCTTAAAAAAGGTTGGAAAGGATTCATGTCGACCAAATGGACTTTCAAAAGATGTTGGGCTTACTGGTAAATCTTATAAATTATCTAAACTGCAGGCAAAAGCCATTTTAGAATTACGTCTTGGCAGATTAACAGGCCTGGAGCAAGAAAATTTGTCCAATGAGTTTAATGATTTAATTGACAAGATTTTATCATTGCAAGAAATTTTGGATAAAAAAGATGTTTTGAATGAGTTAATAGCTTCAGAGCTAAATGAGGTTCAAAATAATTTTGGTGATGATCGAAGAACTGACATAAATGATACACGGCAAGATATATCAAACGAAGACTTAATACCTGAAGAAACAAGAGTGCTTACAATTTCAAGATCAGGATATGCAAAAACTCAGCCTCTTGATGAATATCGTGAGCAGCGCAGAGGTGGTCAAGGTAAGGCTGCTGCTGCTGTCAAAGAAGAGGACCTAATTCAAAACTTATATGTATTGAGTAGTCATGCACAAATGTTGTGCTTTACAACAAAAGGGAAAGTATTTTGGTTAAAAGTTTATGAGATACCAGTTGCGAGTCGAACTTCAAAAGGAAGACCGCTTGTAAATATGTTAAATCTCGATGATGAGGAAACGGTGAGTGATATTCTGCCAGTCGATGAATTTTCAGATAAAAAATATATTTTTATGGCAACAAAAAAAGGGGTTACCAAAAAAACTCAACTTAGTTTATTTGCAAAAAAATATAAATCAGGAATAAAGGCAATTAAATTAGATGCTGACGATAAACTAATCGGAACTGCTATTACTGATGGAAAAGATGAGATTTTGCTTGCTTCCTCAGCAGGAAAGTTAATTAGATTTCACGAAAAGAAAGTTCGATCAATGGGTCGGGTAGCAAGAGGTGTGAGAGGAATGAAAATCAAAAAAGGTCAAAAGATAATTTCACTTATGGTAGCTGACCATACCAAAGAAATCTTATGTGTTTCTGAAAATGGTTTTGGAAAAAAATCCTCTATTGACGATTTTCGTTCCCAAAATAGAGGAGGTAAAGGTGTAATAGCAATCAAAACTAGTGAAAGAAATGGTGATATGGTATCTGCAACTCTCGTTAATGATACCAGCAGTATTATGCTCATTAGTGACAAGGGTACGATGATAAGGACTTCTTGTAACCAAATTCCAACATTAACCCGAAATACACAAGGAGTTAAAATCATTACTCCTAAAGAGGGTGAAAAAATCATGGAGTGTGTTCGCATCGATGAAGAAGATGCTGAAGATCAATGAGAGCGTGGAACTTTTGTGCTGGACCCGCAGCAATTCCTGAAGAAGTATTAAAAGAAGTTCAAGAAGAATTATTGGAATGGAATGATGCAAAATCTTCAGTAATGGAGGTTAGTCATCGCTCAGATTTTTTTCAAGAAGTTGCATCTGAATCAAAAAAAGATTTTATTGAACTCCTAAATATTCCTGAGAATTATGACGTTTTATTTTTACAAGGTGGGGCAACACAACAATTTGCGATGATACCTTTGAATTTTATTAAAAATGGTAAGGCAAATTATCTTATGACTGGTACATGGTCAAAAAAAGCTATTGCCGCAGCATCTAAATATCTTGAAATAACAATTCCTATTTCCAACGAAGATAATAAGTTCACTTCAATTCCAGAAAATTTTTCTAAATGGAGTGAGTTTAATCTTGATGCTGACTATTCCCATTATTGTGCCAATGAAACTATTCAAGGTTTCTCATTAAGAAACTTTCATAAGGATTACACACACAAACTCAATATGAGAACTGTCCCCCTTCTGTGTGATATGTCTTCAAGTATCTTAAGTGAGCCATTCGAAGTTGCTGATTTTGATTTAATTTATGCTGGGGCTCAAAAAAACATTGGACCAGCTGGCTTAACAATAATTATTATAGAAAAAAACCTATTTTCCAAGATAAATAGCAATTTACCAGATATTTTTAATTATGAAAAACATGCAAACGCAAACTCTATGCTTAATACACCTCCAACATTTGCCTGGTATGTATCAGGCAAAGTGTTTAAGTGGCTCAAAGAAAAAGGAGGGCTAGCTGCAATGCAAAAAATAAATGAAGAAAAGGCTAAAACTCTGTATCAATTTATAGATCAGTCATCAATGTATTCAAATTTAGTTGAGTCAAATTTCCGATCTATTATGAATATCCCATTTCTTCTGAAAGACCCTGCATTTGATAGATTGTTTTTAGAGAATGCAAATAAAGCAGGGTTACTAAATTTAAAGGGGCATAGATCAGTAGGAGGAATGCGAGCAAGTATATATAATGCTACTCCCATCGAAGCAGTTAATGATTTGGTTGACTTCATGGATGATTTTGAAAAAAATAATTTATAGCATGACTTCAGAAGAAGACAAAATAAATAAAATAAGAGTTACGATCGATGAAATTGATCTTAAGATTCTTAGTTTAATTGAGTCTAGGGCATCAGAGGCTGCTAAAATCGGCACCCTTAAAAGATCATTTTCTAAAGATAGTTCAACCCTTTATCGACCTGAGAGGGAAGCTGATGTTATCCGTAATTTAGTCTCATCAAGCAGCAATATCCTTGAAGATAATCAAATTAAATTTATTTTTAAGGAGATCATTTCTGCTTGCCTAGCTACTGAGGAAAAGATTAATGTTGCTTTTCTTGGTCCAAAAGGTACATATTCAGATGCTGCAACATTGGAACACTTTGGTAGTTCTGTATCCAGAAAGCCCCAAATCTCTATTGAAGATATTTTTACATCTGTCGAAGGTGATGATTCAAACTTTGGAATAGTGCCTTTTGAAAACTCAACAGAGGGAGTTATTAATACTACTTTAAATTGTCTTGCGGATTGTGATATCAGCATTTGTGGAGAGTTATATGTAGATATCATTCATAATCTTGCTATACAGAAAGATGCAATCCCCGAAGAAGTTTCAGAGATTGTCTCTCACCCCCAAGCACTTGGTCAATGCAGTAAATTTTTAAGCAACAAATTCCCTAATATTAAACAGACTGCTGTATCAAGTTCTGCAGAAGCTGCCTCATTATGCAAAAATAATTCAAAGATCATGTGTATTGCGAGCAAACAAGCAATCCTTGAAAACAAGTTATCTACTGTTGCTTCATCAATACAAGACTTTCAGGATAATAAAACTAGATTTTTAATTATTGGGAGATATGATCCAAAAAAAACAGATTCTGATAAAACAAGTTTTTTAGTGCGCACTGAAAATATTCCTGGAGCACTTTACAGCATTCTGGAACCCTTCAAAAATAAAAATATTAATCTTCATAGAATTGAAACTCGCCCCTCAAGAAAACTACATGGATCTCATGATTTTTTTATTGATACAGATGGTCATCATCAGGATGAGAATATGACAGATGTAATAAAAAAAATAAAAGCTCAAGGAGCATTTGTTAAAATTCTTGGTTCTTATCCACAGGCATTATGAATAAAATACTAATAATTGGATTAGGTCTGATTGGTGGTTCTATAGCAAGGACTATCAAATCACAAAAACTTGATTATGAAGTTTTTGCTATTGATCAAAATCAAGACTCCATTGATGCTGCAAAATCATCTAATGTCATTTTTGAAGGGTCTACTGAAAAAAGTTTCATTCATTCAAAAGATTTTCATCTAATAATCATCTCAACTCCAATTAGTGCATTCTTTGAATATGCAGATTTAGTTTCAAGAACTCAGTCAATAGTTGCTGTGACTTCTAGCTCATTTGATGCAGTATGTTGCTTTGTGGAGTCTAGTTCTGAGAACGATTCATTTAAACAAAGTCTGGTATTTTCACATCCAATAGCAGGATCAGAAAAATCAGGATTTGAAAATTCAACAAGCAATATATTTGAGGAAAAAATAATTGCTATTGCCGGATATGAGGATTCAAGAAAAAATCAAAGAGAAGTGATTAATTTTTGGAAAGAATTAAACAGTATCCCCAAAGAATTGACAATGCAGCAACACGAACAAGTCCTCATGTTAACAAGCCATCTTCCACATGTCTTAGCATTTATAATGATTAAGGTTTTATTTGAGAAATCTTCCGATGAGGGCACAAAAAATCTTACAAAAAGTTTAAAAGACTTTTCTGGAGGTGGATTAAAAGAATTTTTGAGATTAGCTTCATCTGATTCACAAGTATGGACAGATATTATTATTTCAAACAAAAAAGAATTAAAGAAAGGGATTGAACTTTTTGAATCTGAACTTGGAAATTTTAAAAAATTATTAACAAATATTGAAAAGGAAGAGGTCTTGGAAATCTTAGAAAATGTAAAAGACTTTGTTGATAGTAATTGGACATAATTTCATCAAAAACTGAAACTTTGTATGGTGAGATTAATTGCCCAGGTGATAAATCCATTTCTCAAAGAGCTGTAATTTTAAGTGGGTTGTTAAACGGTAATCTCAAAGTTAAAAATTTTCTATTTGCTGCTGATCCATTATCCACACTTAATGCAATGAGGGAGTTGGGATTGCAAGTAACAATTGAAAACGAAATTATTTCAATCCATGCCAAAGATTCTCTCCTTAAAAGTCCTAAAATGGAGTTAAATCTTGGTAATTCAGGAACTGGAATCAGGTTAATATCTGGTCTAATAGGAGGTCTTGGTTTGCATGCAACTCTGACGGGTGATGATTCTCTTTCAAAAAGACCAATGAAAAGAATCACAAAGCCATTATCTGAAATGGGCATCAATATCTTTGCAAAAAGTAATTGTCCTCCTCTTCAATTTAAAGGTGCTAAATTGCAAAAAAAATTCAGGTACCATATGCCTGTTGCAAGCGCTCAATTAAAATCATGTTTGTTATTGGCAGCTGTTGCTGGTGAAATGGAATTAGAATTATTGGAACCAGTAGTTTCAAGAAATCATACCGAATTGATGTTGCAAAGTTTTGGAGCAAACATTTGTTCTGAACTAACTGAAAATGGTCATTACATTAAATATGTACCTGAAAGAATGATTGAAACCGATTTTATTGAAATTGTGGGTGATTTTTCTTCAGCAGCATTTTTTATTATTGCAGGCTTAATTACTCCTGAAAGTGATATATGCATCAAAGGCGTTGGTATAAATCCATCTCGAGCAAAATTAGTTGAAATTTTATTAGATATGGGTGCAAAAATTGAGCTGGTCAACTCGTCTACTGTAAATGGAGAAAAGATTGCTGATCTAAAGGTGCAATATTCAGAACTTCAGTCGATAAATATCTCACCTGAAGATGTTCCTGTGATAATTGATGAGATTCCGATTTTGTTAATTGCGGCAATTTTTGCAAAAGGTAAAACAACTATTAAGGGAGCTGAAGAATTGCGAGTTAAAGAATCCGATCGTCTAGCTGCCATGGAAGCAGGTCTTAAAGCTCTTGGGGTTCAGGTTTCATCTTCACTTGACAGCATAGATGTTGAGGGAAATCCTAATTTTGATTTAGAATCAGTGACAATTATAGATTCTTTTGGAGATCACAGGATTGCAATGAGTTTTCTTGTATTAGGGCAGAGGGTAGCAGGTGATATTCTGGTTAAAGATTGCAATAATATCCAGACATCTTACCCAGATTTCATGAGAGATATGATAAAACTTGGAGGTAGTTTAGAAGAATATGCTAAGTAAAGTTATTACTATTGATGGTCCATCAGCTTCAGGTAAAGGAACTTTAGCAAAATTATTATCTAAACAGATTAACTTTGATTTACTTGACAGTGGTGCCCTTTATCGCGCATTTGCTCTTTTTACTAACCAAGGATTAAGTCATGAAGTTATCACAAAAAAACTTTCATCCATTTCTTTTGTTTTAAAACATGTCAAAGTTCAAATCGTTTCTGATAATCAAGATATTACCAATGAATTACGTATGGAAAGAATAGCAATACTTGCTTCAGAATTGAGTTCTAAATCTCTGACACGAAAGTTACTGTTGCCTATTCAAAGAGGGTATGCAGCAAATTCAAATTTGGTTGCAGATGGTCGGGATATGGGTACTGTGGTTTTTCCAGATGCAGACCTTAAAATTTATCTTGATGCAAATATTGAAATTAGAGCAAAAAGAAGACAATTAGAGTTGCAGAAAAGGGGACAAGAAGTTAATATTCACGACCTAATGACGGATATTTTGGAACGCGACAACAAAGATATGAGACGTGATATCTCCCCATTGAGAAAAGCTGATGATGCTTTCACTATTGATTCTTCAAATCTTTCTTCAGAACAAGTATTAAATAACGCCATTGATGAGATAAAAAAAAGAGGACTTATATGAGCGAAACCTTTGCTGAACTGCTTGATGAAAGCATAAATAGCTTAGACATGAAACCCGGTTCAATTGTTTCAGGTGTTGTGCTTGATGTGGATAAAAAATGGGTCACTGTTCATGTTGGTCTCAAATCTGAAGGCGTCATTTCTATAGATGAATTTCGAACTAATGATGGGCAAGTAAATGTTGAAATTGGTGATCAAATTGAAGTTGCTCTTGAAGCTGTAGAAGATGGATATGGAGAAACCAGAATATCTAGAGAAAAAGCAAGAAGAATTGCTACCTGGAAAAATCTTGAGCAAGCTTTAGAATCAGGTGAGTTTGTCCCTGGAAAGATTCTTAATCGAGTTAAAGGTGGTTTTGCCGTCGAAGTTGATGTCGTCAGAGCATTTCTTCCTGGCTCTCTTGTTGATACAAGGCCCCTCAAAGAGGCCCCAAATCTTGAGAATACCATCCAAGATTTTAAAGTTATTAAGCTTGATTATAAGAGAAACAATGTGGTTCTCTCTCGTAAGGCTGTTCTGGAGGAGGCAAACTCTGCAGAAAAATTAGAACTTTTAAAGACTCTTGAAGAGGGACAGATTATAAAAGGTATAGTTAAAAACATTACAGATTATGGTGCATTTATTGATCTGGGTGGACTCGATGGTTTGTTACATATAACTGACATTTCTTGGTCTCGAGTCATTAACCCATCAGAATTCCTCACTTTAGGAGAAGAGATAGAAGTTAAGGTATTAAGTTTTGATAAAGAGAAGTTAAGAGTTTCTTTGGGCTTAAAACAAATTCAAAATGATCCTTGGGAAAATATCGAAAGCAAATATTCGACCGGCGGAATTTATGAAGCAAAAGTTTGCAATATCACTGATTACGGTTGTTTTGCCGAACTTGAGCAAGGCATTGAAGGCTTGATTCATCTTTCTGAATTAGATTGGACTTCCAAAAATGTACATCCATCTAAAGTTGTTTCGTTAGAAGAAGATATTAAAGTTATGATTCTTGATATCGATAATGAAAAACGCAGAATTTCACTTGGATTAAAACAGACAAAACCAAATCCTTGGATTGAGTTTGACAATAAATATAATCTTGGCGATGCAGTAGATGGTGAAATAAAGTCCGTAACTGATTTTGGAATATTTGTTGGATTAGAGGGGAATATTGATGGCTTGATTCATCTATCAGATTTATCTGAAGACGAAAATGATAAAGAAGTTTTGGAGCAGTTTAATAAAGGAGATAAGATTAAATGTATTATTTTTGGCATTGATGCAGACCGAGAACGAATTTCTTTAAAATTGAGTGAATAACAAATATATCAACTTAAACCGTTCAGATTTAGAAATATATTTAAAAAAACGATTTCCAACTCTTTCAACTAATCAAATCAAAAGTGCCTTGGATGAGATTTTTGATTCCATTGTGTATGCTGTAGCAAAAGGTGAAAGAGTAGAGATACGTAATTTTGGAGTCTTTTCAGCAAAAAAAATAAGTCCTCGAAAATTCGTAAATCCCAAAACAAAGGAAGTCTCTTATTTAAGTGAAACCACTACTCTTCATTTTAAACCTTCTAAGAATCTAATGAGTAAGATATGAGTAAGAGACTAATAGTTGCCCTGGATTTCGATAATAAAGTTGATGCTTTGCGTACTCTAGATTTATTGGATTGTAATAAATGCATGGTAAAAGTTGGTTTACAATTATTTGTTTCTGAGGGCTGGGAACTTATATCAGCAATTAAACAGAAAAATTTTGATATTTTTTTGGATCTTAAACTTCATGATATTCCTAATACTGTTTCAAAAACAATTGAAAAGATTGCTGATTTTGGAGTTGATATGACCACAATTCATTTGACTGGTGGTGAAAATATGATCGATGCTGCCTGTCAGGCAAGCAAAGATGTTAAGGTCTTGGGAGTATCTGTACTTACTAGCCTTTCTAATGATGATATTTTAAAGATTGCCTCAATCAGTCTCGAAGAGAAATTTAATAATCTTATCACTTTAGCTAATAATTCTGATCTTGATGGGATAGTTTGCTCCCCTCAAGAATTGACAAAACTCAAAGACTTCCAAAAATTAAAAGTAGTACCGGGGATTCGAAATAAGTCTTCAAATGATGATCAAGTTAGAGTTTTATCTGCAAGTGATGCTTATAATAGTGGTGCTGATTTTATCGTTGTTGGCAGACCAATTACTCAAGTATCAAATCCTACCGAAGCACTTAAAGATTTTTTATGAAATTTGCAGATCTAATAAAAAATTTAAAAAGGATTACAAAAGAATCGGAAAATTCCTTATTCACTAAGCAAATAGAAATAAATCCAATGAATTGGGATTTATTTAAACAAGGATATGATTATTTTCAAATAAGACTTAAGCAACCAATCTCTGATGAAGCTTTTGGATTAATGGATGAATTTGTTGAAAAGAATAAGATGATAGAAAGATTTTCTGAAGTCATGAACGGTGCACCTGCAAACTTTACTGAAAATAAGAGTGTTTCTCATTTCAAATATAAAGAGTTAGTAAGTGATCGTTTTAAATTTAATCAGGCAAAACAAGATGGCTACCCTTTTTATGAGGATATTGAAACAATGAAAAATAAGTCCTCTGAAATTAAACAAAACTTTAAGCGACTGTTTTTTATCGGTATTGGGGGGTCTAATCTTGCTCCGTCTCTTTTATATGAGGTGTTTAAAAAGCAAAATGATATCGAAGTAATTTTTTTGACAGGCAGTGATCCTGCAGAATATCTTTCGTATGAGATTCAAAAAGATGATGGATTTATTTTGGTTTCTAAATCTTTCTCAACTATTGAGACGCTTCAAATTTTTGAGAACTTTATTGGAAATTCTTATCACGATAGTGTCTTTGCTATTACTGCGAATCCCGATAAGGCTCTCAAATTTGGTGTTCCTAAAGAAAATATTATTAATTTTGATGCTTCAACTAATGGAAGATTCTCCATTTGGAGTCCGGTTGGTATCGTACTTCCACTGTTAGGATTAAACTTTAATGACTTTTTACATGGTGGTTATGAAATGGATCAGTTTTGTTTGCAGGAAAGAGAAACTAATCCAGGCCTTCTTTTATCGATGCAAGATATTTTCCATAATAATGTTTTAGACAATGAGACTTCTCTAATTCTCAATTATGATTATCAATTAAGGAATTTTTATACCTATGCTCAACAAATTGAAATGGAGTCAAACGGAAAATCAATGAATAGTTCTGGAAAGTCTGTGGACTATCAAACAGGACCCATTGTTTGGGGGGGTTACGGTCCCAGAACGCAACATTCATTTTTCCAACATATATTTGAGGGAACCAAAGATTCAAACAATTATCTAGTATGTTCAAGAGATAACACTGAAAAAAGGCTTAATATTCATCAATTTGAGGCCCAGATTGAATCACTAACTTCAAAAGGGATCAATAACACTAGAATTATTATGTATGAACTCGATAGTTACTCTATTGGAGCACTCATGAGCTTGTGGGAAAACAAGACCATTTTTAATAGTTTTTTTTGGGATATCAATGCATTTGACCAGCCAGGAGTAGAATTGGGTAAAATTAATACCAAAAAACGACTTGGTCATTGAAAACAAAACTTAAACAAATACCAGAGGCCCCTGGAATCTATAAATTCTTTAGCAATAAAGAATTGATTTACATAGGTAAAGCAAAAAATCTTAAAAAACGAACATCGTCATACTTTACCAATGCCATCAAAGATAGAAAAACAAACCAAATTAAAAAACTTACTGATGACATTGAAGTCTTTATAACCAACAACGAAGTTGAGGCACTGTTACTAGAGCAAAACCTCATTAAAGAAAATAAACCGAAATTTAATATTCTTTTGCGTGATGATAAAACTTATCCTTATATATATTTTTCCAAAAATTCAGATTTTCCTGGAATATACCTAAAAAGAACACGTAAAGCAGTAAATAAAGATTTCATTGGACCCTTTACCAGTGTGCATGCAGTAAAAAATTCTATGAAAGAAGTTCAAAAAATTTTTCAAATACGAAATTGTTCAGACAATACCATGAAATCTAGAACCAGGCCATGCATTGAGTTTCAAATGAAACGTTGCAGTGCACCTTGCACTAATAATATTTCAAAACAAGATTATGCACATGATTTAGACAAAGCAATTAATTATTTAACTTCATCGAAGAAGAATATGCAAAGCACACTCATTAAAGAAATGCAGAAAGCCTCAGATAATTTAGATTTTGAAAAAGCAGGACAAATAAAGAAAAAATTAAAGCAAATCGAAGTCATAAACGAACGTCAAAATGTTACCGTGCATAGTACTAATGCAGACATCTTTGCTGTAGAAAAGGATAATCAGTATGCAGGTATTTGCATTGTTTCTGTTCGAGATGGAAAAATTAGAGGTACAAAAACCCATCTTGTTAAAGATGCATTTAAAGAAAAAATTGATGATTTATATCAAGTTGCTATTTTTTCATTTTACGCAACTAATCCGGTTCCAGATAAAATTTACTTTACGAGTCAATTAGATAACTTAGACCTGATAAAAGAAGCTATTGTCACTGATCTCAATTCAGCATGTAAATTTCCCAAAGGCACCTCTGGATTTGTAAAACCAATTTTATCTTTAGCAGTTAATAATGCCTCACAGATCATCCAAAACCATTTAAGCAAAGAGGAAAAATATCGTTTTGCTTATGCTGAACTCCAAGCATTTCTTGGGAGGAAGCAACAAATTACTCGTATTGATGCCATCGATATCAGTCATCAATACCGCAAACAAGGAGTTGGAGCTTATGTTTCTTTTAATACACTTGGAAAAAATTCAGCTGATTATCAACTGTTTAATCTCCCCGATGAGTTAACTGGTAATGATGTGGGCTCTATGGAGCATGTAATAGAGAGAAAATTGAAATATTTTGCAAAGGGTAAACCCGATATTTTATTAATTGATGGTGGCATCAATCAGTTAAATTTTGTACATAGGATTATTGAAAATTCTGATTACAAAGACATTAAGTTGCTATCTATTGCTAAAGGATTTAATCGATTACGAGCTACTGAAACTATATTCTCAAAAGAGGGAATTGTTGAAATGGATTTACAATCCAAAGCATATTTACTGCTTCAGGAAATTCGAGATGAGTCTCATCGATTTGCCATTACCGCTTCACGTAAAAAGAAATTCAAACAAACTAGACTCTCAAGTTTGGATAATATTGCAGGAATTGGTCCGGTTACCAAAAAACGTCTTTTAAAAAAATTTAAAAATCTAAAAACTATTACTGCGTCAAGTAAAGATGTACTAATGACTGTGCCTGGGATAAATGAGACAATAGCGACAGAGATAAAAAAACTTCAGTCTAAATGACAAATTTTTTGAATATGTTAACCGTATCGAGAATTCTTCTTGGTATTATTATTTTCTTACTTTTATATTTACATTCTTACTATTGGCTTGCCCTAATTTTTTTTACTCAAGCTAGTCTTACTGATTTTCTAGATGGATACCTTGCTCGAAAGACAGGTAATACTTCAGTGCTTGGTGAGATTTTAGATCCAATTGCAGATAAATTATTGATAGTTTTTGTTTTGATTGGACTGAGTCTCAATCTGAGTAGTTTCTATGTAGGTTTTTTTGCCTCCATGATTATTGCCAGAGAAATATGGGTTGCAGCATTACGTGATTACAATGCTAGATCAATGCGTTCAGACCGAACTAAAGTAACATTTTTAGCAAAAATTAAAACTACAGTTCAAATGGGAGTTATTTCTATTTATCTTTTTGGTTTAGCTATGAATAATATGATGGTCTTGTTATTTGCGGATATTTTATTGCTACTAGCTTTTTTGATTACCTTGCAAACAGGGCTACAATATACATATCAAACTTTTAAAAAATGAAAGATCCAGAAATCCTCAGAGACGCTTATCAAGTTATTGACGATGAGGTGCAAGCACTCAACGATTTAAAGCAATATCTCAAAGAAGACTTTATCGAAGTAGTGAATAAAATCTTGCATTGCAAAGGTAGGGTAATTTTGACTGGGATAGGCAAATCTGGACATATTTGTAAAAAAATATCTGCAACTTTATCTAGTACAGGAACCAGCTCCTTCTTTATGCATGCAACCGAAGCTTTTCATGGAGATTTGGGAATGATAAGGAGTGATGATTTAGTTATTGCTGTGAGTTATTCAGGTGAAACAGACGAGTTAATTAAAACAATACCAATCATTAAGGGTATCGGTGCTGAAGTGATTGGAGTTTCCGGTAATGCAGCATCTTCACTTGCAAAGCTTGCAAATTCACATCAGTTAATAAAAGTAGAAAAAGAAGCATGTCCATTAGACTTAGCTCCCACTTCTAGTGCTACAGCAACTTTAGTATGGGGTGATGCACTTGCGGTAGCTTTAATGAAAAAACGCAATTTTCAACCAGAAGATTTTGCCCGCTCTCATCCAGGAGGTACTTTAGGAAAAAGATTAATTTTGACTGCAAAAGATGTGATGATTTCAGGTGATGAGCTGCCTAAAAATCTATACTCAGATGTTGCCAAAGACGTAATAAGGGAGATTTCTCAAAAAGGTATTGGGGTCACGCTCATAGAGAATGAGTCAGGTAAAGTTTTAGGATTGATTACTGACGGCGATGTAAGAAGAGCAATTGAATCCTCAGAAGATTTCCTTGAATTGAAGGCTATTGATTTCATGACCAAAAAATTTAGCTTAGTCCCTTCTGATCAACTTGCCTCTGATTGCCTTGAAGCAATGGCAGAGAAAAAAATTGGATGTTTAATAGTTATGGAAGCTGATGAAGTTAAAGGCATAGTTAATCAAAAAGACTTAGTCAAACTCGGTTTATAATTAAATTCTGGCTGGGTGGCAGAGTGGTCATGCAGCGGACTGCAAATCCGTGTACGCCGGTTCGATTCCGGCCTCAGCCTCCAAAAAAATATTAACCTACCTAATCTCCGATATATATTTATCACATTTTGGAATATAATCCTCAAATTAAAGATATTGTCATGAAAATATTAATTATGGGGCTGCCTGGAAGTGGAAAAACTTATTTAACCCAGAGGCTTCAGCCCTTACTTGAGGCAGCATGGTATAACGCAGACAAAGTTAGAGAAATGGCAAATGATTGGGATTTTTCTGATGCTGGTAGGGCAAGACAATCCAACAGAATGAGAAGTTTTGCAGATTTCGAAAAGAAAAATGGCAGATTTGTATTATGTGATTTTGTTTGTCCAACTCAAGAAACAAGAAGAAATTTTGATGCAGATATAACTATTTGGATGGATACAATTACTGAAGGCAGATTTGAAGATACGAATAAAATTTTTCAAAAACCAGAGAATGTTGATTTCCACATTACTGAGTGGAATGATAAAAATCACATAAATATTGCTCATGATATAAAGGAAAAATATGTTTGACTGGAAAAAGCCGACTGTACAAATGCTTGGCAGGTGGCAACCTTGGCACGATGGGCATCAGGAATTATTTAAAAGATGTGTTGCCAAAACAGGTCAAGTAATCATTCAGGTAAGAGATGTTCAAGGAGCTTCAGGAGGAATGGGGCAAGACGATAATCCGTTTGATTGGGAAACTGTTTGTACCAATATC
>Ga0207985_1000023_pt1 | contig 42504 bp, 56 predicted proteins | sample ETNtaG_3_FD_185761 | JGI IMG/M metagenome (GOLD analysis project Ga0207985, IMG submission 185761) | Marine microbial and viral communities from oxygen minimum zone, Eastern Pacific Ocean - ETNP201302SV84 (SPAdes) (version 2) | ecosystem: Environmental > Aquatic > Marine > Unclassified ...
TGTTAATAGTTTATCAACAACTATAGATCTAAGTGCATTTGGATTTTGACTAAACGCATCTGTTAATTGTAATCGTATAGATGATTTTTGATAATCGGTTAATTTTTGTTTTGTTTTATGTACGTTGTTTGCAATTTTCATTATTGCATCCGCAGTACCAAAAGCTTTTAACGATGGGTTTTTGTAATCTGTATAATTAATACTTTGGCCTTCGTAGTTAAACATTAAATTACCATTATCTATTGTAAATGGTGTGGACTTGTCATACATATAAGCCGCTTGATCTACAGCTCCTGTGTTTGCCATAGACAATCTATTTTCATAACCATCAGATATAAACTCTGTTTGGTTTTCTTTATATACTTTTAAGTTATTAGCTAACGCTTGAAATTGATTATTAACCTGTTGCATTACATCAGCATATTGCATATATTCAGGATCAGTCACATCATATTCAGCAATTGCATTTGCGGCATCAATATACTCTTGTTTTTTAGCTGTTAAAAACTCTGTTATATTTTTTTGTTGATCCCCTGATATACCAGTTAAATCTATATTAGATTGCATTTGGCCTAACAAAGCGCCAACCTTTTGGTTTGTTGCGGCTATCTTCTGTTCTTCTGCTTGCTTTGCCGCTGCCGCTTGTTGCGCTATTGCATCTTTTCTTTTTTGAACACCAGCTATAACTTTTTCAGATATTTCCATACCTGGTCTCATAGCTGCCGCAATGTCTAAAAAGCCACCGTCTTTGTTGCCTCCTGTTATAGCGTAATTTTCACCTAATATTAATGCTCTATTTGCCATACTATTATATTTTATCCAGTATTACCCATCATATTCTGCATAAATCCGCCACCCTGGCCTCCTAAGCCTGGGATATTTGGTAATACAGATCCTGCTAATCCGGTAACACCGCCAATTATAGATTTAGTCGCCGCTGCTCTTGCTGCTTTAGCTGCACCTAATCTTTGTTGAGACATACCAAACATAGTTTCTGTTTTTTCTTTTTCTTGTGATCTTGATATTAGTTCACCTTCTCTTTCCATTGCTTGTAGTTGACCAGCCATAGATCTTTCAGCTTGTTGATTTGCTGCTTCTTGTTGGCCTATACTTGCAGATGTCTGAGCGAGATTTTTACTTTGCTGTCCAGCTAACGATTGAGCTAATGCAGCGATACCTGATCCACCAGCTGCTCCTTGCAAATTACTCATTGTATTTGCTAAGTTTTGCTGCTGTTGTTCAGCTAAGAAGTCTGCTTGTTGAGTATTAACAGTCAGATCTTCCATAGTGTTCTGCATGTTCTGATAAGGGTTTGATGTGTCTAGGTCCATCAATCTCTGCTTATTTCTGTTATACTCTTTTTGAGCCGCACGTTCTTCTGCTTTTCTTTTTTTGCTTCCAATAATCCCACCGGCAATTCCAGCTAGACCTTGGACAGCACCCATTATTGGTAACATATTCTTAAAGTTTTTATAGTTTTATTATTACGTGTTATTTACTGCTCTCAAATATCTCTGAACCTACAGAAAATATTTCCGCTTCTTCTGTTGTGCCGTTTCTAAATTGAATTCTAGCATAATACCCTAATACAGATCCTAAATTATGAGTATTATCTTTAGTAAACAATATAAAACTATTTGCTACTGGCCGTTCTGCCGAAGAAGGAATTTCGCATATAATTGTGTTAGTGCCTTGATTAATATTTAATACAGTCCCTATTTTTAATAACGTATCCCCACTATAAACATTTTGTGAATTAGTAAAGTACGCTACGTCTCCTATTTGTACTGAAACATTTAAGGGGTGTGGAAATGTTAATGTTATTTCGTCCATATTATTGCATGTTTTGGATTAAACAAACACTAGAGTTTACTACCAACCCACTCCCGCTAACTTGAATCCATGCTGCATCACCCGTTCCTGGCTCATCGCAAGCAACAAACCCAGGGCCCATATTCCAGGCAAGTCCAGTGCTAGAAGAATAGATGTAGTCTCCTGGATTAGGTAAGCTTATTTGTCCACTTTGACAAGGATTTAAAGGTTGATCCGCACAGTCTATCCATATAGAGCCTAATTTATTAGGGTCATCACACGCTAAAGTTGCACTTAAGTATAGTTGAAAAGTGTCTGCGTCTATATCCATATAACTTGAAGGTCCTGGGCCTGGTCCAGGTTGAGAAGGAATATTGCTGTTACAAGTTACACAGTTATTATAAACATTATTTCCATCAACATCTACAATTGACTTTTCTATATACCCATTAAAGTTATCTGTGACTACGCTTGTAATTGTAGCGCAGTAAATGTCAGAACTTGTATTACAACCCACAGGTCTATAAAATATTACGTCTCCTTGACTTAAATTGTTATAAGGGGAAGCTAATAGGACTCCTTGACCATTATCATCACACCCACTTACTGAGGATAAAAAGATAGTAATACCTAATGATCCACATTCTGTAGCGTAGTATCCAGCACCAGATCCTGGTCCGCAAGAGGGACAGTTTTGTGATGGGCCTAAGATGCTCCCTATTTGTGCTCTATATGTAGGCATAGTTTAATTTTATTAAGGTGTTCCGCAGTTGTTTACATCATCACTGTACCAACCAGCTGCCGCAACTTGCGTTAAAGCTGTATCTGAATACAACGTGGTAGCATTAGCGAAGTTTTGCCCTGCAGGAACATATCTTGTAACTCCTGTGCTTGTGTTACAACATAGATCAGCCGCGCTTACTGCCGAGTAGCATAAATATAAAGCTGTATAGCAACTCGGGCAAGAAGCGGAATTTCCTAGTGTTGTACCTGATAATTCTCTATAATTTGCCATTGTTTAATTTTTATTAGTTATTGTGCATAATATCCGTCAGGAGCTTGTGTTCCGTTTGGATCTGTATATATATTAGTTGAGGTTAATAAGTTAGTCCCATCTATATAATATGTTGTTGGCGTCGCGCAACAAGCATCCTCATAAGAAAGTAGGCTATAACCTAATTGTACTGGTGTAAATGCGCAAGCGCAGGTTTCTAATGGTATTTTTTGTATTACATCCCCAAGTCCGTTTAATGCTTTAACAGGTGTAGTTCCGTCTTTTACACATATTTCTTCATCAGGCGTGCCTAAAGCTTTATTTAATGTTATGTTATCACCGCAGCAATTTACATATGAAACATCAAACGTACAAGCTGTTGACGCTGTAACGGTTGGGCTTCCTTGTAATACTGTAGGTGTTGCTTCAGCGCATACTTCCGTAGAGTCACCCGCGGAAATATCTAATATTTGGCCACCGCCTAAGCAGTCTGTGTAGCTTACTTGCCCATTTACTGTCCCTGCGCTGTTATCAATTATATAAGAATCACAGGCCGACGGTTGTATAACACTTACTGTGTATTTAGTACAATCTGCCACCGTAGTCACAAAAGCATCAACATTTAATGTATGTGTAACCCCAGCTGATCCAGTGTCTGTAAAATCTATTGTTCCTGGCATTCTATATGTACCATCTGGTTCAATAGTAGTTCCACCACCTGTATATGAATAAACATTACCTGTTCCATTTGGTATAGTTGGACTAAAATCATTTGCTGTTGCGGGGCTTCCAGTTAGCTTAGATAAACTATATCCGGCATTTGGAGTTACTACAAACGTAGGCGTAAATATACCACTGCTTGGATCTATGCTTGAATCAGGATTTAATGAAGCTGTTACACCTCCTGATACTGTCATATTTGGGTTTGTAGTTGTTGGATTAAACACGAAATCAATCGCGCCCGCTCTTTGCCCAACTGCTATTTCTACATTGGTAGCACCAGGTAATAATAAATTTGGATTAAAATCCGGTGACTCTACAATTAATCTATAAGGTACAGAATATCCTTCAGAGGCTGCTGGGAACGCTATGTTCGATGTATAACTTCCTGATGCTGGTATACTTATATTACTTCCGTATCCTGCTATTAATTGTGGTGGTGCCGATGTATCATATAATTCTATAGATGTAATTGTAGCGCCTTCATTGCCAAATAACACTAATGGTTTTGTTTCACCTGCATTTGTTACGTCGGGCTGAGTATATCCACTAACACCGTCAAGAGTAAAGCTATTTACTTTCGGAGTCACATCAACTTTATTAGCAGCATTGGCTACAAATTTTATTACATCACCAGCTACATTTTGATTAGGATATGTATAATTTACATTAAAGGTTTTAGATATAACATCACCGTCTGAATCTGTAACTACAGAAGACTGTATATCATAACTATTATTATTACCTGTAATTACCGCAGCTTGAGGTTCAGTAGGAAAATATTTGTTTGCCCCTGCGTTTATTGTTTGTGACAGTATAGGTTCTGTTGAGTCAAATTCACCACCATCCGAATATGTTCCATCGGCTGGAGGAGTGAAATCGCTTGCTTCATAAACATAGCTACCATCAATAGTAAATTCATCTAATGTAGCAAAACCAGATATACATAAAGGTATTTCAATATCGTTACCCGGCATTAATGTTCCAGGAATTAAATTGAAAGAAATTGTTACTTCACTTATATTTTGTGATAAAGTTATAGAAGATTGTTCTATATAAGGACTAAACGGTGCAATTACACTAAAATCGTTTACATCTATAGAATAACCTTGATCAGGTATTACATTAACTGTATGTATACCAGTATTTCCTAAATCGCTTCCTATTGCCTCGATAAAATTTATTTCGGATACTGAAAAGTTATTATATTCTGTACTCATATTAATAAGGTTGATTCGGAGGATTTAAAGGGTCATATGTATCAACATACTCTCCTGTACATACATTAAATGTTATATAGGGCCATGTAGATTCAGGGCATGGCTGACCAGAAGTACAAGTTCCTGAAGCAACACCCAGCTTGTCCGAATATATTTCGGGCCCACCGTTGTAACCCTGTGTTGAACCTTTTTGCACAACTTGGAAACCAACAGAATCTGCGTGAGTATTAAATGCGCCACCTGTATTATAAGTATCTGGTTCAAATGTAAACGTAACATAACAATTATCGTAACCATCTGGATAATTATCTGCAATAGTTTGAGCTTGCGCAGGTGTCATTTTTAAATAAGAATATCTAGTTCTATCGAATCCAGTCGAGGTTATATATTTGTTATTAGCCATAGCCGCAGTAACATATCTTTGTAAACTGTTATTTGGATCAGTTCCAAATTCAGTAGTACCAACATCATACACTAAAGTATCTACATTGCCTAAACTATCTATATTTCCTTGTGCAGTTGCACTTGCAACTTGTGATAAATGAGGGTCACCTGTTGGGCTATTTGCATTACCATTAGCGTCAACAGTAAAAGAATCAAACAATCCATTATTACCAGCAGTATTCCCTACATAAAATCTACCAATAACAACACCTCCGTTTACATGCTTGTTCGCAACTAATCTATATGTACCACGAGCACAACCATGAGTGCTGGAGGCTTTTGCTTTCATAGGTACTACAAAGGTAGGGTCGTTGGGGTCAGTCCACGTTTGGGCTGGTTGGTTCAGGCTAGAATGAGCTATAAAATCTAAGTCTAACAAAGCTGCAGCAATACCACCAACAACAACCTCTTGTGTATCTGTTAAGCCATCTGGATCAGTAACAACAATTTCAAATGTAGTGTTACCTTGCGCCACTGTACCTGTTATAGTTGCAATACCTGTAAACCCATCACCTGTAGTTGTTAAAGTCCAACCTTGTGGTAAATTGTTAGTAGACCAGCTTAAATCTGTTAAAGGGTCATGATCAGGGTCGCTAGCTGTAATATTAGCGTAAGTAAATGTTTGGCCAACAGTTTGATTAAGCTGCGCTGGATCTGGCGTGCTAGTTATTTGCGGTGGCTCAGCAACCGAAGTTATTGTAACTGTTACCGTAGCAGGATCACTATATCTCGTGCCGTTATATGATCTATAAGTAAATGTACCAGCAGAGCCATAATAATTAGCAACATTCGGTGTGAATGTAATTTGATTTCCGTTTATAGCGGACAAAGTTCCATTTTGTGTATTATTAGAAACTATTTCAAATGTTAAAGATAGACCCTGAGGATCTGTTCCTGTTAATATCAAATCACCGCAATTTGTACAATCTTCAGCCACACTATATGTTTTAGGATCAGCTGTTGGGTTTTGTATATACACTGCGCAAGACGGGTCACCAAAAATTCTTACATTGAAAGCACTAATATCAGGAGCACTAACAGCAGAAGCTCTACCGATACCTTGCATTGAAAATTCTCTTGAATCTAAATTGTTATCGGAATTTGTAGAAAAGTATGTAGCTTCACCTTTTATATATTGAAACCATTTATTTTCTTTATCTAAAAATTCTTTTATATAACCTTCTTGTAAGTCTGTGTTAATATATTCAGTAAACCAACCTTCGTTTTTTAATGTTTGGTTTGTGATGTTTTGTAATTGCAGCGCTTCTACCTCGGCTAAGCTTAGACCTTCATATACGCCATCGCCATATACGTAAGCTCTAGATTTACTTCCTGAGTAGTTTAATGTTTTATATTTTTTAACAGCATTAGGTTGTTCGTTTATTAAAAATGTTACGGAGCTATCATATTGTACACCATAAAAATTATTTTTAACAGACGAATCTGTTCTATGTTCCCATATGTTACCTTTATCAAATGTATAATATCTATCATTTAAACTTATACCTCCTTCTGGGCTAAACGCTTTTCTGCTTTCCCATCCGTTTGTTGACTCTTTAAATGTTACAACAGAATGAGTTGTACTGAATTCATTCCAATTACCATTTATATATATTCTATCCTTAAATTTATTTCTCCACTCAGTAGCTATATTATTTAATGATATATTGTAACCACCTTTGTCATCATCGTAAGATCCCCATGTAACACTAGATTCCTTAAGGTTATCAGCAAAGAAATCACTCATACCATATCTTGATATTTCTTCAAGTCCGTCTGCTGACAATCTTAATACAACACCTCTGTTTTTGTCTGTAAAATATGCTCTAAATCCATAGCTAGCAAAACTTTCAGGGTGTAAGCTAATACCAAACTCGCCCACATAAGGCGTTGCTTGGCCCAGAACAGCGTTATTTGATGTTACATTAGCATTACCATCCGCATTAAATAAAGCGTCCTTATTTGTGAGAATTCGCAAACACTTGTCTTCACACAATGTAACTAAATTTGTATCCCTTGTATGTAGTTTTTGTATTGAACCATATATAGGATTTAAATCCTTTGTAATGGCTTCAGCTTGTATAAACTGATTTAAACTATTTACACCTGATATAGAATTAAATATTTGTGAGAATATTAATCCAGTAGATCTTCGCTCTTCCGCATATGGCTCTTTTAATGTTGAAGATACTATTGGGCCGTTATCTATGGTTACTGCGTTAAAGTCGTCTCGTATTCTGTCGGACTCTACCCCGTTAGCAAACGAATAGCAGTTATGCCAACCCAGTGCATGAGGATCGCCGTATTCGCTAATTGGATACGCTTCTGATGCCGCATAAAACAATTCTAACTCTGCAGTTTCTTTTGGCTCTGTTTCAAATATAGCCGGGTTGTCACTTGTAAAACTATTCTCTTCAAAAAATGGTTTTAAGAATTCTAGCTCAGGTCCGTTTTCTGGACTTCTAGCAACATTACTACCATCAAAATGACTTCTCCAACTACCGTTATTGTCATTAATTCCTTGAAATAATCCTTTGTTAGGGTAAGGGCCCTGTAGTTTAGAAGCATCATTAGGATCAACTGGTTCAAGTCTTAAATCAAACCTTGTTCTTTTGTTAGAACCTACATTGTACTTCTCATGCTTTTTATTATTCTTATAGTTTCTTAATCTTGACTCTTCTGTTGTTTCTACTATTTTATATACAATTTGATCAGGATCTTCTTTAAACCTTAACAAACCACCCATAGCTTTTAAAGTTTTTACTTGATCCCTATATTCAGGGTATACACCTCTACCAACATCAAAAGAACTTCCTCGCGGCCATATACCACTAAAACCTATACTAAGTGTACCCGCTGTGTTACCACCGCCTCTTTTGTAACCTTTACCGCAATATCTAGAGCTATCATTTCCACAATTCTGTACATTGTCATCACCGTTTCTTACTGGTCCATCATCTACAAAAAACGATCCACCACCAAATGTATCATTTATTGCACTTCTACCCATTGACTTTGAGGTATAACCTAATTTAACAGTAGATCCAATTGCAAAATTATCGTTGTTACCATCTGATAATATATATTTTTCAAGGGTTGAATCTTTTAAAAGCTTAACAAAAAATCTACCTTCAAATTCTGGTTTATCAACAAAATTTTCAAATGCTAATTCAACACTCAAGCCAGGCTCTTTATCTCCGGCATCATTAGTGGTAAACGCCATGTCTTCACCAAATTTCTTTTCAATAGATATTCTATAATAGTCATCACCTGATGGCAAAGATATACTTGAAACATTATAGTAATCACTTACAGCAGATGTACTAAATACTCTTACAAGTCTTTGTTTATCGGTGGTGTCCAAAACAACACGAGCAGAGCTATCTTCAAAAGTATCTTTGTCAACATCTATCCACGTTCTTTCTGGTTGTGGTATACCAGTATCTTTTATATCATTACCCCCGTCTTCTATTGAGCCCGCTGAATTTATTTGTTTTCTTAAAAATAAAGGAGCTTCATTCTTAATAGCAATAACTTTGTACTTTGCTGGTTCAGAAACAAACTCATCAGTATCGTGTCTCTTCTTAATTTCTAAAAAAGTTTCTTCTGATACTTTATTTCTTTCTGCCGATGGAAAACTAATCCAAGCATTACCGTCTTCTGCATCATAATGACGGTCCATAGCTAAGTTGTAATATTCGTTTGAAGGCTCTTTTATATAATACTTAAAATGAGTAAAGCCACTTGGCACGTTGCCATCTGTTTGTACAACAATTTGATTATATTTATCAGCCTCTTCTTTAGCTAATGTTATTGCCGCTGACTCAGATGTAAATACAGGTGTTTGCCTTCCATATTGTCCTTGAAAAACAACACCAACTTGATAAGTTCTTTGTGTTTTAATAGACTTAAATGGTGTTCTGGCTATTGGTTCACCAATATCACTAATAGTGTGTTCGCCGTTAACAACATCCCAGTTAGAATTATGAACAATACTTTGAGTAAGCGTAGGCGATACTTCAACACCTAATTCATTTTTTAAATTAAAATTTTGTAAATAATTACCGTATATTAATCTATTACCAGTGATTTCTTGTGACTTAGCTTTCCTGGGCACATTGTCATATGGTCTTAATATTTGATTGCCCGGTAATATGGAAGATATAATTTCTGATTCAACTTTAAATCCATTACCACTAGGGCCACCCTCATTCCATATATCATCATCTTTTTTAAATGTATCAACTACATAAACGGATTGGCTATTGCTTTCTTTATAAAGTAAATCAACTTCAATTACATCTGGCGGTATATCAGCAGGAACAAAATCTTTTATAACACATTGCTTAAGCTCATTAACCATACCAAGATTATAACCTTGTTTGGTTTCATAATCAAACTCTCCTGGTAGAAAAGCTATTTCAGTAAATGGTGAAAATGTAGAATAATAGCCATCTTTATATTTATATCTAAATGCAAATCTAGGAAATTTAAATTCAAAGAATGGCACTTCTTCTAAAGAAACTTCCCAAGTAATATCTTGATCTTGTAGTGTTTCAGGCACAGATAATACCTTAATTGTCGCTTGTGTTTGAGTATTCCCAGGCGGTACATTTATAACTTCTACCCTAACCTTAAACTCAGCTAGCTCCCCAGTAGTTCCATCGTCTGTTCCCATTGGCGCTGTTCCAATTAAAACTAAAACATCTGATATTCTAAAAAATGGATAAGGTGATGTAAGCCAAGACAAAGTAAACTCTGTTCCTAGCGGTGCCGGTATTCTACCTGATTGACTAAGTGGAGGGTCGTTAGGGTCATCGATAATAAAATTTTGAACTGTAGTTGTTGTTACAGTAGCTTCATTACCTTCATTATCAACAGCTCTTGTTCTAGCTAAATCTAATGTTGGTGCAACTAAAGGAGCTTTCTTAATTACAGTTATATCTTCTTCTATAAAATCTCTACCATTAATTACACTATGCGTTTGAAAATCCGGTGTAGACTCTTTAAAATCTTTTATATTTAAACCCTTAGGTTCTGTTTGGTTATCTGTAAAAAATAATAAGTCTTCTATAATATTTATTCCTGTAATCAAATAACTTTCACTAAAATTTAATATATTCTGTGCGTCAACAAGAACAGGTACAACAACATCATCAATTTGGTTGTATTCTGCAATACAACTAATGTTATCTGAAGCTATAAACCAATATATATTTTCCGTTACAGAATCTTTTATTTGGCCAATAACTTTCGGGTTACTTAATGTATTTATATAACCAGCTGTCCATGGTGTATAAACACCCGTGCTGGGATTTAAAAACTTATTTAGCTTAGCGGTGTTACCATCAATGTTTTGCAAAGCACCCACGTTACCGTTATCCGATGTAGATATTTCTAAGTTTAGAGCGTCTCTATACTCGCCATTTGGAACTAATCGTTCGTCCAGGTCTTTATTCATTTTACCTGTCGTGAACGTGCGTATTACTTCAGGCATATTTTAGTGTTTTATTTGCTTAGATTTATTTCGCATTACCTGCGCAATCTCTTCTATTTTAATATTTGATAACCTTAGCTTAGCGTTTCTTTTTGATGAAAAAGCTTCTTTCTTTAATCTGCCAACTATATATTCAGGTATTGATGGCCTTGTTGATACGATTGCATAAGCTATATATTTATACAATGCTTCCTCAGCTAACTTATGTATTTTCATATCTTCGTCATAAGCTAAGCCATCAGATATATATTTTAAGGTTACTATTTTGTGACAAATGTCTGAGCTAAAATGTATTATACCTTTTATTTGATCTATATAAAATACACCATTTGACTGCGCATTTTCTGGTGTTAATCCATAACGTCTGCCCATTGCGTTTTCACTTAATAAGTCAGCGTTATTTGCATTCTCGTATATATCAGCCCTTTGTGAATCTCTTTTAAATCTTTTTAATGTTTCAGAAGGATTTGCTTTTACTATTTCTCTATTTTGCTCATCAAAAATATATTCATAATTATGATCTTGCAAATAAGGTAATGGGTCACTTGTATTTCGTGTTGGATATATTATTCTTTCTATACCATTAACATCTGTCCAAGTTAACTTTATATAGTTTACATAATCTTGTGGTAAAATAAAATTAAGCAACGGCCCTATTTCAATCTCAATTGATCTTTCCGAAGGAAGTGTGTCAAAGTGCAATTCTTGTAAACCGCGCTGTGCATGAAAAGCTACATCTGTTCTTTTAATTTTGGTAATTAGTTTATCTTGACCAACATAAGCAACCATAAAGTTACTTATAATATCTTTTATTGATGTAAACTGATAGTTACCATAATTTTCATCTAAGCTATTCCATACTCCATCTGGGCCTAAATAATATTGCTCATTATTTTTTGTTATTAATCCCATCTATTATGCTTTTTCTTCTTGTGTGTTTCTTACTTCTTCGCCAGCTGCTATTTGATACATTTGAATATCTTTAACTAATAAGCCAGCTAACTCTAATATTTTAATTACAAGTTCAGTTTCCTCCGAAGGATGTAATTCAAAGTTAACGGAATATGTGGCATCGTATAATGCTTCGCCATAAACCATTTGATATTTCCATTCAACCTTAACCGGTTTTCTAATGTAATTTACTGTTACAAAGTTTATTATTTGTGAGTCTCCATATACTTTAATGCCGGATTGATTACCTACATATATGGGTCTTACGTTCTTAGGTTTAGTTAAAGGTGAAGAATTTATAAGCAAGAACTCATTAGCGTTTATACGCTCAACCTCTATATAACTTGTTGTTGTTAAAGGGTTGTTTGGATCTTGCGGTGATGGCAATATAGGCTCTGATGTTGTATTAGCATATATTACCGAACCTAACCGATACAAGTCTGAAGGTAATGAAAACCCTAGTAAAGGATTGCTTGCATCTATATATGGTAAGTTAGGTGATGTTGTTTCAAATAAATTAATCTTTTCATTCAATATAGTCAGCATATCAGAATATTCTGAACTATTGCCTGACATTCTACTAAATTGATTAATATCATAAAAATATTGTTCAAACAAATCCATTTGCGCTTGGTTTGCGAACAAATTAAATTCCTGAGGCGTAACATACCCTCGTTGTTCTTTATTGAGTATTCCTAATACTCTTTGGTAAACAGTATCTATACTTACGCTCATATTTTTTTATTTATAGTAATTAAGCCGCATATAGCGGCCTAACCACTATATATTGCTATTTAAGCTTTTTGACTAAGTTTTTGTAAACTTCCATACCATCATCTGTTTTAAAGAAAGCAGCTAATGCAGAATATGGATGTTCGTCAAAAGGGACTGTCATTAATTTTCTATCCTCTTTACCAATAGTAAATGTTCTTTGATCTTTAGATAGTTTAATAAAACCAGCCTGTGTAGCTTTGACGCCAACGTTTCTTAGTTCAACATTGTCATCTTGTGCTAATTTAATAAACAACATAGGTTGTTTTTTAGCGAAAACCATTGCATCTCTTTTGAGCTCTGAAGAACTTAATGAATCAACTTTGTTTCCAAATTCAACTCTTAATATCCCTTCAACTTGATCAATATCTAATTCCTTAGCTAAATTTAAAGCTTGTAATTCAAGCTCAATATAATCTAATTCATTTACTGACTCCTCTACAGCACTATACTCTTCGTATAATTTATCCTTTAACGGATGATACAGTGATAATAGTTTCTGAAGACACTGATTTTCTTTAGGTACTTGCAACTGGCCATCTCTAAATACGATTCGGCCTAATGTTGTTTCACCTTTCTGTTCATCTACAAACGGTGAATTTTGGTTTGTAGCATATTTTAATTCTCTTTGAATTCCGTTTCCATTGTCAAACCATAATAATGGTGCTTTCGATGAATGTTTACCGGCTAGACTAAAAATAATAGGTTTCTTATTATTTCTGAGAATATATAGTCTATCTTTTATTTCCCAATTTTCCATGATATAATATAATAAAAATGTTAATAAAGGCTCTGGGCGCCGAAGCGCCCGTAACCTTCAAAAGTATTAAACAGTCTTCTTAAGTAGTAAGAAGTTGTTTGCAGCTTGTACACATAATGCTCTTTCAGAAAGGAAGTGAACGTTCATTTCGTCAATCGCGCTTGTGTAGTTACCACCAACTGAGCCAGTCACCCAAGACTTCATTCGTCTGTCATCAGCTTCAGAAGCTCTATAACGTACGTGTAAGAAAGGTCTTGAAATGTTCTTACCTAATTGTTGATCGTAAACTGTACTTGTTCCAGCAGGAACTAAAACACCTAATACAGATCCTTGGTTTCCACCAGTTGTAGAATCGTTTAAGTATTTCCAGTCTGATTTATAGAAGTCATAAGAACCTCGTCTAAATCCTGTGAAACCTAAGTTAAGCGCCATATCCTCAGAATTTTCGAATACACCGTAAGATGTACCGCCCGCTCCGTAAGTATTTTGGCCAGCTAACATGTTGTCGATAGACAAGTTTGTAGCTCTATTCAAGAACATCATGTTCTCTTCAATTGCACCTTGTTTATCTAATTCAGCTAAGATGTCGTCAAATTCGCCAACGCCTACACCGCCTGCAGCACCAAAGTCAGGATCATTGTAAACAAGTCCTCTGTCTTCAATTGCAGCAAATAGACCTTCAGAACCGCTAAACCCTGCAGCACCTGCAGAACCTAAGATAGCTCCTTCGTCTTTAACAGCTTCAATCATTGCCATTTCTAACTGATCTTCGAATCTAATTCTTGCTTCATGCTCTGATTTTAAATACCATAAGTATCCAGATGTACCAGACTCAGTTGTTACTTCAACCCACCCGATTTGTGCAACATCAGAACCATTTACATTATACTTATCTCTAAGAATAATTGGTTTGTTATTGAACTGAGTGAATTTAGCATCAATAGAGTTACCTACATCGCCAGATCCTTTTGGATATTCAGAACCATAGATAAAGATTTTAACGTCACTTAATGCACCAGCACCTAAACCTGATAAGTTACCAGCTCCATAAGGAGTTACAGTAATTGAATCAGTTAAAGATGAACCCGCTGCAGAAGGAGCGTCACTAACTCTTGCTTTTACAGAATTAACACCAACACTTACATTGACAGTAGCACCAACTCCAACTAATTGAGCTTTTTGCTCAGCAGTTTGTGCACCGGCAACGCCAGCAGCGTCATCCTCAAAAGTAATAGTTCCCGTCGTTGGGTCTGCAATTGAACAATCGTCAAACGCAACGTGTAGTCTAGCTTGCTCGCTCCAGACCACTACATCAGACGCCATAGGCATCTCAGCACCTACCATTCTTAAGAAGCCAGATATAGTTCTGTTACCATATCTTTCTACTTCTTTTTCATATACTTCAGGTAGAAACTGTTGAGTGAAATCTAGATCGGCAATCGACAAATAGTTATCTCCGAATAACCCTTTAACAGGTCTTGGAGTCAGGTGATTTAATTGGGCACCTGTACCCGGATTTGGAAAAGCCATAATCTAAAATTTAAAGTTATTTTCTAGTTTTTATTTTAAGTTTGGATCCGAATGTAGTATCTGAAGGGACAGCTCTAACAGTCCAGCCGTTTGCCGCTTTTGTTTCATGAACCGCTCTCGGGTTCATATCGACATTTTTAGCTTTCGCAACGCTATCCTTCACTGCATCAGCTTTACCTTGTTGATAAAAATGATTTGCAATTTGATCTGCATTCATCGCCGTAAATAAAGACTTGTGGTAACCGCGAGCATCTGACATTGTATTATTTTTATCTAAGAACATCTTAACAAAATTATTAATATCACTCTGAGTTTCCTTAACAGTATCCGTGTTTTTTACATTAAACCTATACTTTTTGTCTCCGACTGCATATTCAAAACCTTTGAAAGTTTTGTCGAACACTTGATTGGTTTGATTTAAAAACACTTGCTGCTGTCTTTCAGCTACCTTAGTAGCTTGTTTGTTTTCTTGGTTGTACCTATCAAAAAAGTCAACCGCTTTTTGCTGGTCCGGCGTTAGCTTCGAGCCAGCTTTAATTTCATTATAGTATTTATTTTTTAAACCTTCTAAATGGTTTTTAGCTTTTGCAGCTTCTTCTTTAAAAGCAATCTTTGCTTTACGAATTTGCTTTGGCTCATCGACTTCTTCGTCATAACTAAAGTCTTCCATTAAAAGATTAATATCTTCTGCGTCTAAATGAGGCTTAGTTGTTTCGTAATATTCACGTATTAACTGTGCGTCATTTAATTTTGAATAATCTGTATTTAGTTTTACATAATCATTCAAATCACCGCCTGTTTCATTCATAAATTCAATTACCTTTTCTAATCCTTCGGGTAATTCAACTTGTGCTTCTGTTTGCGGTAGTATTTCTTCTTGTTCCGGTGCGGAGTCGGCAGCTTCATCGCTTCCAACCACTCCTGCCTCGTCAGGGTTATCTGTTTCATCGGTTACTTCTTCTAATATGGTTTCTTCATTTTGAACGGGCTCATCTTCGCTGGTGTCCCGTACTTCTTCAGCCACTTCTTCGCCGTCTTGCGAGTCTTCGGATTGTCCGACAGTATCATCGCTGTCATCTGCGCTTTGTTCTTGAATGGCATCTTCTTGCGGTTTATTAAGTTTACCTAAATCTAATTTAATTGTACCATCTTCGGCTACCGAGGCACCCGTATCTGGTTTTGGTTCTTCAACTGGTTGTTCAGTTTGCTCTTGTCCCTCAACTTGAGTTTCAAGAACTTCTTCTTGTTTTTCTGACATGATAAAATATTATATAATTATACATTACTATTATTACTTCGGTTCGAAGGAACCTAAGTCAAATCCACCGCCTATAATGTCGTTACCTCCTGATTCAAAGTTGGTTGGCGGCTTATTGTTTTTTCTTTGTTCAATTAATTCACTTTGTTGAGACGCTTGTAATTTAGTTCTTTCGTCTTTTCTATCCTCTCTTTGAGATTCTCTTTGTTGTAAATTTTGAACTTCCATGCCTTTAAGTTGCATGTTATATTGAAACTCCTGCTCCATTAAAGCTTTTTTAGCCATAACTTCTGCTTGAAGTTTTTGAAGATCCATTTGACCTTCAAGTTGTACAAGCTGTGCTTTTTGTGCTGTTAAAGCTTCGTTCTTTTGAACTTCTGCTTGTGCTGCAACTTGCTGTGCTTGTGCGTTTGCTTCTGCTTGCGCTTGTATATTCTGCTGTTGCATCATTTGATCGCGCTCTGCTTTCTTTTTACGTCTAAGTTTTAAAAGCTGATTTGCTAGTTTTAAACTTTTAATATTTCTTATATCAATAGCATCATCTAAATCAATTAGACCTGCTGACAATGCTGTTTGAATATTGTTTTCTAACATTTGTTTTTCTTCATCATCCGGCATTAATTCAATAAATATACCAAAGTCATACAAATGTAATTGCGACATTTCTTTTAATGTAGCCACATTTAAACCGCCGATCTTTTGTATAAAAGCATCTGCAGTTGGTGAGTACTCAACAATATCTGATATTCTAAGTGATAATCCGTCACATAAATTTTTAGTTAAAAACAAACCACCCTCTAATATGTGCCTTGTGGCTGTATTACTATTAGCTGCTGCTAATTTTTGTATACCAACTAATGAATGTTTATCTGGTGTGCTACCATCCCTTGCTTCATTTAATCCGGTCACATCTCTTATCATTTGTAAATAATAATTATATGTGCTAATTAATGACTGTAGCTTATTACCGCCAGAACCACTAGTTATTTCTTGAATAGGTATTTTACCTGGGTTCATATCACCCTCTTGTGTAAACGATCTACCAATTACAGAACCTGTTTGAAAAAACATATTTAATGCTTCTTGCGGATTGTAATTAGTTCCATTGCCTAAATCAACTTCTGCTAAACCATCAGCGTCAAGATATACACCATCTGGCACCATTCTTGACATTACCTGCTGTAGTTTTAAATGTGTTAACTGAATCATATCTGCAAACCCAGTTATTCTGCTAACTAAACTTTCAATACGACCTTTATACATTCTTGGTGCAACTATACTGTAATTCATCATTACTTTTGTATAATCACTTTTTGGGCGTATCATATTTTTTGCCATCTCCCATTTAAGCAAATAATCTGTGCCTAAAACTAATACACCTTCATACAATACTTCTAATACTTTTGACAACTTACCGAACCTCGCTTCTAATACTTCAGTTGGCGGATCAAACGTATCATCTTTCATTATAATTTTATCTGCACCTGTAGCCGTTTCTTTTAATTTATAAACTTCATTCATATAAGTTTTATAATTAAAATATAATATCTGTACAGTATTAGAATCTGATGTATCGTAATTAGTTAAAGTTCTATCGTAAAAACCGTTGTTTTGGTAACCTTGCTTAGATATTTGTTCTAAGTCTGAATCGCTTAACTCTGGAAATTGTTTCTTTAATTCATTTATGGGCACGCTTTTAATTTCACCACAATAATAAATATCATCAAAATAAGGTGAATCTGTATATGACCACACTAAATTAGCAGGATCTACATAATCTACTTTAACACCTTCTGACTTTGTAAATGAATTTTTTACAGCACCAATACCTAATACTGTTAAATCATAAGTTATTCTTTTCTTTGTTAAATCATAATGATTACCTGTTAACAAAGTATTTATCGCTTGCTCTTCTGCTAATTCTACACCTTGTTTGTAGCTTAGCTGCATATGCAATTCTAACTCTTCTTGTGACTCTGGCAACATTTCAGGTTTGTTTTCAAACATGTTAATGCCAAAGTTTTGTTGTGCAAATTCATTTAATTCTTTTGTTTGCATATCACGTATAAGCGAATTCATATATTTTGTTCTTTTCGCTACACCATATGGATCTTGTGAATATGCTTTAATATCAAATGATCTTTCTGATATTCCGTTTACTACTATATCTACAAACTTAGGTATAATAGGTACGGGTTTCCAATCTAAATTAAGATATGACAAGTCACCATTAATAGATAACTCGTCTTTATATTTTTGTATGCCTTGTTCACCTCGCGCATATAATCGCAAACGATGAAAAGTATTTTGATTACTTCTAAATCTATTAGTTCCAGAATCCGATTTAAACCATTCATCTTGAATAGCTCTACCGACTCTTAAACCATAATCGCTAGACATTTTTTCTTGATCGCTAGCAATCTGACTTGGAAAAAAACTGTTTATAACTGACTCAGCCATATGTTTATTTTATTATTTCAGATATTGCACCACTATTTTTATACTTAGCAATATGCAAGTTTAATTTTGGTTTTTCAACTTTAGGATTAGGTCTATATAAGTGTCTATTGCATGCCATAATTGCTAATCCTGAACTAATAGTGGCATCAAATTTTGTTCTTTTGTTAATATCAAATCTACCCCAATCTAACAAGGTATCATTAAAATACATATCACCGTATCCCTCATCTTTAATACCAACATATTGTTGTATGTAACTTTCTATTGCGGCTGCGTGAGCTTGTTTAATATCTTCACTTGAATTAGGTATACCACCTATTTCTTTTTCTGCAACAGATAATTTATTCCAAATTTTATCTGGTCTATTCATTGAATAACCCCTATATCCTCTACGCTTAAAATAATACAACAATCTTGGTTTATTATTTTCAGCAAGTATCGGCATTCCGTAAAACACACAAGCCATTAACACATCTTCAAAAAACATTTCTGCTGTCTGTGGTCTAGCTATATACTCCAAAAAGAAATGATTTGGAGGGGCGTTTTCCATACTAAATTTAGTTAACCCATGCAAAGAACCCTTAGAACCTTTGCCATCGGTAGTTCCTGATATATCATAACTATCACAACCAAATGCACCCATGTGTTCATTACCCGGGTGACGTATACCGTTTTTAATTATTTGTGCATTTTGTAATTCTGCATTAGGCACCCAAGATATTTTAAATCTTCCTTGTGGGTTAGGCGAGAACATAACTCTTGAATCTTTTATGCCATTAGTCCAACTAAAGGTACCTGTATTTATAACGTTACTATTTTTTAAATCTTCGTTATAATCAATCTGTTCGTATATTTTTACTAAATTAAATATACTATTTTTAGTTTCATCTCGGAACGCATGTTCCTCTGTACGCGGGAACTGTCTATAGAACTCATTTAAAGCGTCCTGGTCGCCTTTTAAGCCGTCCGCCTCATTATGCCAGTGTTCAATAACTCCGACATCAATCGGGTCTCCGTAGACATCAACACAAGTTTCTGATGGCGTCTCGAATACAGGCATTCCAAAAGAATCAATGAATCCTTCGTAATTCCATTCCATAGGTATGAACAAAGAATAGAGTCCTGACTTTGTCTGTCCATTGCGGTTTCGTTTTGTGACGTCCGAATCATAATATAGTTTTTTAAAGTTATCACCACCTTTATCCAGAGCATTACTCGTGGATCCCATCATACACTTACCAATAACTCTACTACCTAATCTAAGCGTAGTTTTAGTGACGCGCCAGTTGTTGAGGATGTTATCCGGCCTTTCCCACTTCCCACTTTCATCGTGGACGAGGAGCGCGAGCTTCTCACCGTCGTAGGAGTTATCACCGGTGTTCTTCCAGTCGATTGTTGTGTCCAACCCTGTGAGCTCCTCGGGCCTTTCACCCGTGAGTATTTTTTTACGGGTAAATTTACTGGCTGGTACACGATATGCCAACTCGGTTTTGGGGCGGTCCATACCGTCCTGAATCGGTTTGAAAAAGAAGGGGTAATTAACCGATATTGGAACCACCTTGTCTGTGAACATCTTTTTAGCATCAGCACCGGACTTTGATAATATACCATATCTAGAGTCAGAGGATATGGTTGCCAAATTAACGGTTTCTCCAGAGGCCATAAAGGAAAAGCCAGACCGTCTATTCTTGAGGTAGCACATCCCATAGGATCTTCTATCTGCTTTACAAGCTTCCCAGAAAATAAAGAATAATCTATTTGCTTCCCGAAACTCTGGCTTCCCAACATCAATCTTGGACCACTGCAAGTACATATAATGAGTGCCAGTAATATAAGTAGGATTACCTTTGTTGTAAAACCAATAACCCTCTTCTCGTAATTTAAACTGTTCATCTATATATGGTTCCCATTTATCTTTAAAATCATTTGGATATTCTCTCCATTCAAAAGCGCTGGTAATTCTTGCAAGCTCTTTATGGTATTCATGCGAAACCCACTGATTTTCTTTTTTATCTAACTTAGATGGTTTTTTTGGTAAAGCTATTTTAAGATTCTGTATATTATATATTTCACCAATTTGCCCCGTCTTACTTATTATAACAACATCATGTTCTTTGTTATATCCGTATTTCCACTTCTTAGTTTTATTTAATCTAGATATTGTATTTTCTTTTATAGGCGTTACAACCTTGTATAAAGTTTGCTTGTACATTATTTAGATCTTCTTTCCGCAAACCCTCCAAATGATTTAGGTTTGTCCTCTCGTGGTTTATCATCAAGTATATTTTCTTCTTCCTGAATTCTAGTAAGTATTTCGAAAGCGTCGAATATAGCCAACTTTTTTGTTGCCGCTGCATTTTTTAATCTATCAGCTGCTAAGTCATCATCTGATTCTACGATTGGTTCTTCTGCAACTTTTATAAGCTCATCAACCGCTTTGTAACCAGCTTTTATTATATTCCTCTTTTTCTCCTTGATGTTCATATTTAATTGTAATTGAATTTGTAGGAATTCTATATAATACTTCGTTATCTATATTAAATTCGTATTCCCTATTTGGTTTAAACCCTACTATATCACCGACATTACCAGCTTTAAAGTAAGGATCTTTATATACTATTTCACCAACAAGCTCATTGTCTTTTATTGGTTTTATAAAATTATAACCAGGAAGTGCGTTCCATATTGTTATTCTTTTATAAGCATATATTTGTTCAACAGGTACTATATATAAATCGTCTCTATACCAATTACGACTTCTTTTTTCTTCACCTCTAATATCATTAAACCTGCGAAAAACATTATGATGCACTATTACTTCATCACCGAACTCAATACCCATTGCATTATAAGCTGGTATATATTCAACAATACCAATTCTTGAGACAAACTTATGGTCTGATTTATCTGTATTTAATATTAAAGTTTTATCATCAATTTGTTTTTCGTTGCTATAAGCCTTATCGTAAGGTCTTACAACGAAGTCGAACAAGCCTCGCATTAGTATTCTAAGTTGTATTCTATTGCAATAGCCATGTTTTTATTAAAGTCTTTCCAAGGTATAACATCATTACCTTTTTTAATATATATTGAATACTTATCTTCTTCTTCAATAATACTATCTATAATATGACCGCCATATACTTCTTGCCCTACGGAATAGTGCATAGCGTCATTCTTATAGTCTTTGCCGATACTAATCTTCCTGAGCAGGTTCATCTTTTAATTCTCCTGTTTTAATATCAACAATTTTATTACCGTAATCATCTTGTAATTCTTTTTGTATTACAGATAATGTTTGCTCAGATTGGTTTAAAGCATGCAGCATTTTATGCTTGCTTGATTCTAATTTACCAACCTCTAATGTAATGTTGTTTATTTCGGTAACTACTGCTTGCAATTTTTCTAATTGCTCTTTTTTAATTTTATTTGCCATTTTATTTTATTTAACTGTTCTATTGCCCAAATTTAATTTATAGTATTCAACAAACTTCATAGGATCTGCATAATATTCTTTTAACAGATCTAATGCTCTTTGTATGTCATCATGGAGAAACACATATTGTGGGCAGCCAACTGTGATTATCCATTTTTTTTGTTTTTCGCCCCACTGTATTTTAACTACTTTACCTTTAGGGGAACCTAAGTTGTATGGGTTATTTTCCATTTTTAATTGTTTGGAATTTTTCAGCTCCACGTGAACCAAAATAAGCTACATAAACTGTAACTAAAAGTGTTTGAAGCAAATCAACCCATCCAGCCGACACGCTAAAACTCCATTCAAAGCTATCCAACAATATTAAAAATACCATTGATATAGTTAAAAATATCAAACTCATTGGCCTTGTATTTTTACTTAGCCAACTATCTGATTTCATATCTGACTCCCAGCGTTTAGACACTTCCTGCATTTCTACCATATCCATTTCTAAAAGCTTCATAGCTTTTTCTTTATCTTCTGCAGGCATAGCCTCATCTTTACTAATTAGGTTTTTAACTACACCTAATACTCCGCTGTCAGGTAATACATCGCCAACTGTACCTAGTATACCAGGCGCAGCTTTGCTTAAAAATTTTCCTACTTTTGTTTCAGAAAATTTCTTTTTATTTTTTTGACTCATAAGGAAACATTTTATTTAAAGTTTCTTTTCTTTTTTGACACCCGCATCCGCCAGGTATCTTATCAGCTAACTTTTTAATTCCAGTAGCTTTAGTAAACTTTTCTATAGTATCTCCTAATCCTTGTGATTCCATAACTTAAAAATATTAAACTGACTATTAAAATATGATATAGGTTTATGTGAGCCTCGCCACATGCCCCTGTTAAGTGTTCTAACAATTCCATCTTCTTCTTGCGGCTCTACCTCTTTCAGACTTCCAGCTTTTTGATCTTGCACAAAATGACTTTCTTCTCTTAGCGGCTTTACTGCCTGGCTTTAATTTAGATGGGTCCTTAGTTACTGCGGTTTGTAATTTACTACCCGGGTTATCTCTTTTATATTTATCTACTCCTTTTTGTGACATACCGCCACCTGCAGCCGCACCTGTACCGGTTGACTTTGCTTCGTTATAATATCCTTTAGATTTTTTACGAGAAGGCGCATCGCCTCTTTCTTTTGCAGGTGAGCCTAAAGCATTTGGGCCTACACCTTTTCTTTTAAATGGTGTATCCATATTATTTACCGTAGTATCCTTTTTTATAATTTTTACCTGGTGCTGCTTTAATCGCGTCTTGCAAATGCTGTGGTAATTTATTTTGGTTACCAACTAATGCTTTTGTCAATGGTGACTTGGCAGACATCTTAAATGGTGATTTTGTATACATTTTATATGGCGATTTTAGTTTGCTCGCTGGGCTTGAGCCTGCGATTATTTCTTTTTGTTTTTCTACTGAAAAATCAGAAAGATCCATATTTTTAGTTCCTATTTCAACTTTTTGATCTTTGTTAGTATGCGTAGCACCTTGTTGAGAACCTTTTACTCTTACATCAAGTTTAGCGTCAAGAGCCTCACTTAATTTTTTATTGTACTCATTCTTAACTTCTTTTTTCTTTTCTTTTCTGCTTTTTATATTACCAACATCTTCTTTAAATTGCTTTCTGTTAGATTTAATTGTTTTGTTAGCATCGTCCATCTTAGCAGACTTGTCAGATTTAATTTTACTTTTTGCATCTTTAAATTCAGCATCAGTCATATCTTTTTTCTTACCTCTAAGGTCTTTCATTGCTTGACGCTTATCTTTTCTAGCTTGTTGCTTATCACCTCTTGCGCCTTCGTTAGCTGCTTTTTTCTTTTTAAGAGCATCACCAAATTGCTTACCTGCAGTATCACCAAGTTCGCCAGAATCACGCATTGTTTTAAGCTTTTGTCTTTGTGCTTTGTTTTTAGCAATCTTATCGCCTCTAATATCTTGTCTTAAAGTCCAAGGAGCAACGTAGTTACCCATTACTTTCTTTTTCAAATCGGATACATTGCTAACCTCAGTTGTTTCTCCCTGTTGTATTGACGTTGTTTCTTGAGGCTTGCCTTTACCATCAATAGTAAATTTGCTTGCATAATCTGCTCCAGCGGGTGAATTATACCATTTTTTCCATTTGTCTGGATCCATATACCCACCTGATCCATCATAGCTATCATCAGCGCCTTGGGTAGTTGTTTTAATTACTTGGTCTGGTGATGTTGTTTTAGTTTTTGAGCCGTATTGCACAGAACCATCTTGGCCAAGTGAATACCCTTCTGCTTGTTCTACTTTATTAGCATCTTCTTGTGCTTGTTTAGCTACAGAACCAACATCTAACATAGGTTCTCTAACTTTCATGCCCATTGAGGACGACTGATTTACTCTTGTTGTTATTGGTTTGTTCATGATGTTAGTTTTATAAATTGAATAAGTCCGATGGGATTTTACTCGTATCAAAGTTTAGTTTAAATTTTTCAGGGTCGAATTTAGCTGATATGTCTTTTATTTTGTCAGCGGCTGATTTTTCTGGTGGAGCAGCGACACTGCCGGAACTACCGGATTGTTGCCCTTTTTCTTTATCTATGGCTTCTTTTACAGTTCCACCAACATCTAAAAATTTGTCAGCAGCATCTGCTTCGCCGTATACTAATGCTTCATTCATCTTTGCAGGTGAACTGCAAGCTTTTTTAGTTATTGGTGTTGCTTTATACATATTATGAATTTTTATAAGCATCAGCTTCCCAAGGAAAACCGTGTGCTCCTTCTTTTATTTTTTTACCAGCAGCTTCTATCATACCATTATCTAATCTGGTATATACTCTTGCCGGCGACTTTGTATCTTTTTTCCAAGTTACGCTGTCGTCTGTATATGATAACTGCCCCTGCAGCATCTGATCGTGATGCTCATCTTCATGAGCTATCGAATCAGCTTTTTGCTTTTTAGAGGCTTTTTTATCAACAAATGTAGTTCCATCACGATTAGCTTCTGCTATAACGTTAGGATCTAAATCTTTTTCAAAAACAGGTCTGCCAAATCTGGATAACTCATCGTTAAATCCGAATAATTCGCCTTTTGTTTTTAATTTAAGTGCCATTATTTTTTACCGCCCATAAGCTTACCAGCTAATGCACCAGCAGCACCCTTAATTAATGCTGGAGCAACTGCGCCTGCAATCGCACCCAATATTTTTGCGGGAGACTTTGGAGCTCCTAAGTTATTTGGACCTATACCTTTTTTCATTTTACCTAGTTTTGTCGTTTATCATATCGTCAATAGCTTTATTGTAAACTTTATCAGTATATGACTTGTTGTTATAAAATATACTTCTTTGTGAGGTTGGCAAATCTTCTTGCGCTAACATAATTCTGTATATACGCTTAATTAAGTTTTGACATTTAAATGATGTTTTATATACAGCAAACTTAGATGTTGTTCTATTGCGTTCTTTAAATACATCAATCCAACCTTCTCGGCGTAATCGTTCCCATCTGTTTTTATCCCATGAGTATGTATATACACCTTCTATAAAATCATTACGTGTAAAGTGAACTTTGCAATCTAAATATATTAGTAGCTCTATATCAGCGTCTTTTAAATTATATGTTTTACACGCCCACTTACGTATTATCCTGTAATATTTTAATAAATTTAATTCTTTTAAATCGTTCGCTTCTAGTCTCATTCTATAATAACTACATCAACTGCTTTAATTACATAATATAGTTTACCATCGAAATCGATACCATGACCAGCATGTTTGTCATACCGTATTGTATCGCCAACTTTTACTATTGGTACTTGATCGCCAATACTTATAACTTTAGCTTTTAAATACCTTTCGTCTTTATTTTGCGCTTCTGTTAACTCTAAGCCACCTACTTTCTTCGGAGCTTCTTTTATTTTGTCAACTACTAAATAATAACTAACTGCCTGCATTTTGTACACGTATATTACTTATTATACAATCTGCAGATAAAATAGTTGTAGCAACCGAAACTGCATTTTTAAGAGCTGACTTTGTTACTAGCACAGGATCAATTATACCGGCATCAATCATTTCTACAGCTTCACCTGTTATAACATTTAAACCTGTACCTTCTGTCATTGGCTCTACATATTCTAGTTGAGCATTTTCTAATATTGTAGCATATGGCCATTTAATAGCTTCAAGCAATATTTCTTCACCAACATTTTCTGCACTAATAAGAGTAGCTGCATTCAATAAAGCAACTCCGCCGCCTGGAACGATTCCTTCTTTATAAGCAGCTTTAGTCGCATATATTGCGTCTTCAACCCTGTCTTTCTTTTCTTTTAATTCTATTTTAGAATTACCAGCAACTTTAATTATGCCAACTTTACCGGTTAACATTGATAAACGTTGCTCAAGTTTCTTTTTAAAATAACCGTTTTTTTCTTCTTTTATTTTATTTGAAACTTCTTTTATTCTTTGTTCTACAGCTGGGCTTTCAATAATTTGTAAAACTGTATTTTTATCATCAGTAACAGCTTTTTCAACTTCACCCAAACAGTCAGCATTGATAAAATCAAAATCATCACCTAATTGTTCATTTATAACTGTAGCACCTGTTAATATAGCTAAGTCTTGTATTGTGTCTTCTCTTGTTGGCCCAAAGCCAGGAAGATCTACTACATTAACTTTAATATTACCTTTTACTTTATTTGCTAATAACGTTGAAAGCGGCTGCTGATCAACTTCGGCAACTATAAGTAAACTTCTTTTCTTTTTAATAACATGCTCTAATATATTTTGTATACGTCTTATATTGGGTATCGGGGATGATACTATAAGCACATAGGGATCATCGAGCACCGCTATGTTTTTATTTTTATCAGTTACAAGATGAGGTGATTTTAATGATGAATCAAATTGAACTCCGTCTACGAATTCTACATATGTTTCGTTTGTATCAGAGTCTTCCATCAATACCACCCCGTCTTTACCAACTGATTTAAAAGCCTGTGCTATTTTATCACCAAGTTTACTATCGTTATTACAACTAATAGCGGCAACTTGATTTAACATAGACTTTGTGATTTTCTTTTTATTTTTATTTAAATAGTCAACTACTTTATCACACGCAGACAATATACCGTTTTTTATTGTTCTGTCATCAGCATTAGAATCAAGAGCTGTTTGTAATATAGCGTGAGCTAATACAGTTGATGTTGTTGTTCCATCGCCAGCTTCCTTAACTGTATTTCTTGCAGCTTCTTTAATTAAAGTAGCCCCAATGTTTTCGACCGGGTCTAATAAGACTACGCTTTCTGCAACGGTTACACCATCTTTTGTGATCACCGGTCGGCCAAGAGCGTCTTCATATATTACACATTTACCGCTAGCCCCTAATGTGGACTTTACAGCGCTTGAGAGTTTTTCAACGCCTTGCATAATTTTACTATTAGCTGCTTGGCCAAAGTTAAGTTCTTTGACAATTTCGCTTGGGTTATTAAATTCCATTAAATTAAATTTTTATAAATTACTACTCAAATGTTTTAACGACTTTAGGGCCTTTTAAAAAGTCTAATCGTTTTTGATAATGATTAATGCTACCGTCAATTGCCGCTTCTGCGCCTTCAACTGTTTCTCTTCTTGTAACATCTTGCCAAGAGTTGTCTTGGTCTTTATATTCCGTTTGGTAAAATCCATTTGGTAATTGGGTTATTCTCCAGTTCTTTTTTTCTGAGAGATGTTTCCAATACTCTATTTGGTCTTCGGATATTTGTGGTTGACTAGTCCACGTTTTAGTCGAATAAAAATACGTCATTATATTTGGTTTTAAGGTTAAACGTAAGGTTGCTCTATTCCGAGCAGGTATATTGTTATTATTACTTGTTTTCTAAAACTTTTACTTTTGCTTCAAGTTCTTGTATCGCTTTGACTAAAATGGGCACTATCTTTGAATAATCAACACACATTATGTCTTCCTCGTTGTTGTCGTCCCACTCTACAGCTTGCGGCGCAATTTCTTTTAATTCTTGAGCAAACATACCATATTCTCTTAAATTATAATTTTTCCATTTAAAATCATATGCTTGCATATTTGATACTAAATCTAATCCATTAAAATCTTTTTCATCTTCTTTTAACCTTTGATCAGAAGAACCTCCATATGATGTTGAGGTTCCGTTTGAGGATATTTTACCTTTTATACCACCAGATAAATCTCTGAATGTGATCATCAATGCACCAGTTCCTGTTCCGCTGGCACCGTCGTGTCTGATTTGTAAAACTTCCCCACCCGTTGAAGATACTGAGCTTTCGGTATTATCAAACCTAATTACTGATGAAGCATTATTGGTTCCATATATATCCCCCGCTACATCTAATTTATTACCAGCTCTTGCGGCTGTATCAAACCTGTCACCTAAAGTTAATGTTTTTGCAGTAGTATCACCACCATATCTAACTTCAAATCGTTTTTGATTACCTTGTGTGTATACTGCAAAACCACCTCCAACACCATTATAATAGTTTGAAGTACCAGTTCCAAAATATACATTTCCACGAAGAGAAGCATTTCCGTTTACATCTAACTTTTGCTGAGGGTTGGTTGTACCTATTCCAACATTGTCCCCATTAGTACCATTTAATATTAAATCACCATCTGCTTGTATCTGTATTTCAGCGCCACCGGTACTTGCTCTTGATATATAAAAAGGTGCACTACCAGCTTGCCCTTGAAAGTGCATATTTACATTATCTTGATTACCTGTCCCTACTGCGCTAAATCTTAAACCAGAGGTAGAATTACCTGCATCTTCTATATGTAGATCTGCCGAAGGAGATGTTGTTCCAATACCTAGTCTATTATTGGTGCTGTCCCAATATAAGTGACCATCGCCATTAAGACCCGTTCCATCACCAAAAGCAACTTGGCCAGCTGAAACATCTATTTCTTGAAAAGCACCACTGTCTGCCGGCAGCTCTCTTTTTTCAACTTCATTTGTACTGCCGTTTAAAACAAGTATGGTGTTTTCTGAATTAGTATTTGTATCTACATTGTCAAGATACAAATTACCTTCGATTCTAATATCTGATAAATGTTTTACCGACGCCATAATTTAATTTATTATCCTATTCTAATTATCAATACTCTAATAGCATTTGTTGCTGGAGCTGTTGAAAATACTACTGTAAGTACACCACTTGCTGCTCTATCAACTTCTGCATACACTGTTTCGCCAGAGCTTACTTCAACAAGTTGAACCATAAACTGACTTGAATCACTGCCTAGCCCGTGAGTTGAAGCTGCAATATCAAATTTAGTATTACTGTTATCTCCAATCAATCCTGCATATTGTCTTTTAGTTATTCTAGCATCAATCGCACTGTCTGACACGGCTATTGTTGGAGTTGCACCTTCGCCTGAATTATTACTAATTGTTACATTGGTTCCTTGTACTAAGCTTTCTACATAATCACCATCTGTTTCTGTTCCAAGTTTAACACCGTTATCTTTAACAGTAACTTCGCCAGCTGCGCTTACAGCAAAGTTAGTAGAGCTAAATGATGCAACACCTACAGTTGATGTAGTTGCTAAATCAACATTTTTGTTAACCTCTGTCCAATCGTCTTCATCTGATGGGCTATCAATTTCAGCTATAATAAGATCTCCAATCTCTAATGGGATTGAAAAGAATCCGCTTCCATCACCTGCAGTTGTTACTGTATAAGTAAAACCTTTTTTAATTGTAGCTCCTGATGGGGGTGATGTACTTGCATCATATCCACCTTGATATATTAACTGACCTGTTATACTATCATCTACATATGCTTTGGTAGCTGCATGTAAATCTGCTGTTGGGTCTGCATGTAGAGTTAAAAACCCTGTCATCGTGTCACCTGCTTTAGCAACCTTAGCTGCAATAGCTGTGGTGTTAGATGATATGTTACTGGTGTTAGTAGATATATTGCTTGTATTTGTAGATATATTACTAGCGTTTGTAGATATATCACTAGTATTATCTGAAATATCACTTGTGTTATTAGCTATATTAGTAGCGTTACTAGATATATTACTTGTGTTTGTGCTAATATTACTAGTGTTTGTACTAATACTGCTACTGTTCGATGATATGTTGCTTGCGTTAGTTGCAATACCAGTTTCCATGGTATCTAAGTTCACAGCTTGTGAAACCGATATGTAGCCTAATTTTTGTGCTTGTGCACTAGATATTGTGGTTGTATTACCGGCTAGAGCGGTTGTGCTTGTTGTGCCTAATTCTAATAACCCTGTAATAGTTACATCACTAAGACCACTTCTTGTTAATGTTAATGTGCCTCCACTTATTGATCCGCCAGTTACGTAGTTGTTTGTATCATCTTCACCTACGTTAACCCAGTTTCCAGAGTCGTTATATATTTTTAATTTGTCGTCACCTGTATTATAGAACAGTTGACCTGTAACACCAGTTGGGTTGCTAGTGCCTGAATTAATGGCGGCTCCCACAAGTTGGTTACCGTTTAATGTTATGTTGCCGTCTATGTCAAGACCGGCTAAGTATTTAATGTCTGCCATGATTTTTTAGTTTAAATATGCCTTGCCGATATGCGGCGTGTTAAGTTTAATTGTTAAATTGTTGTCATCTATATATTCTACCTTACCAACTACTTTAGTATCGCCAGCATCGACGACTGTAACCGAAGGTCTTTTGTCTAATGAATGAGATACAGTCCATAAATCTGATAGTTGTGTTTGATCATGTATCTCAAAAGCATCACCTTTAAAATATTCTGATATAATATAGTGTTTGCCTTCATCTATAGCGCCATTAACCATATTTGCATCAGGTGCTAATGTAGCTACATAAAAATTTGTTTCTGTTGTATCCTGCTCTAGTTTATCTAAAAAGTAAACACCGAATTTATTTACATCATTACTTTGACATAAAATAATTCGGCTCTTTACCATTGTTTGCAATAATTCTAATATTCTTTTATCTCCGCTGTTATTTATACTTATGTATAACTGCCCTATGTTTGCAAACGGAGTATCCTCACCTTCGCCATCTTTAAAGCTAATTGTTCCCGATTCCCGGGAGATGTTAGGGTTTGTCAGGTCATCGGATTGAAATTTAAATATGGATTGCCCAGCAACAGCTACTGCGTTCTTTTGATTAAACATTGAAATCATTTCACCAAGCGAATAATTCTTTGTTCTTACACCTGTGCCAGGCGCAGTATCCGTTCCTAATACCTTATCGCCTAATTCTGGTTTAGCGTCTAAAGCATATGAGCTTATTCTAGCCATATTATGATCTTCTTATTTTTATTAATCCTGCAGTATGATATAAGCCTCCTACTGGAATCCCATTTGCAGCAGCGTCTGTATCATCTGTAAAATTAAAGTTTACTAAATCTGGAATTACAACCCTAGATCCAGAAACACCACTTGGAGCATTACCTGTATCTTTTGTTATTATTAAACCATCGGCTGAAATATTTGATCCACCAGCACCTACTATTACAGCGGGTTCGCCTAGCCCTTTATTTCCGTCGGGCGTATAAGCAGGTGTACCTTCATTTCGTATACCAATAATCATTACATCATTGATGTTATCTCCACCGGTTCTTGGAAAATCTCCGGTGTTTATAGATAGGTTACTACCAAAGGTATATATATTTGCTTCCGAGTCCTCAGCATCAATTTCTATTTTATTACCCAAAGCGTATATATTATCACCAGATCCTACAACCTCATTACTGTATCCTAATACAAATGTATTTTGTCCGGTTTTATTACCATCGCCTACTGTATTTTGACCACCTGCTACAAAAGAAGCATAGGTATTAGTAAGTGTATTATTTAATCCTAATACTTGCGATCTTATTCCATCTGGTTCTCCAGTAAGCCCTGTAGCATCAATCCTATTGCTTTTCCCAATAGCTAATGAATTTTTAGCATCTGTTAATATGTTTCCTTGTCCTACAGCTGCTGAATGGTCAGATCCTATTCCGTTTGTTGTTTTTAATAATTGGTTACCCTTACCAACCACCATTGCATGGTCGGAACCATTTACAATATCATTGTCTCCAGATCCAATAACCATAGATGTTGAATCCATTACAATACCGCTAGGGTTTGGGGATATACATAGACCGCCTGATAGTAGATTCATTCTACCACTAAACTTAGAATCACCACCAACAACAAGTCGGTCACCTGAATTTACATTTGGTGCACCATTAGGATTAATTAATAATTGGCCACCATTACCAGTACCGCCAAATCCAACAGTAAGTCTACCTTGCTGGTTGAACTGCATGGCACCTTGAGGGTTATTACCTCCATCATAATGCTGAATTGTTGTTGTATAAGGCGCAAACCCTGGTCCTTGTGCTCCTAGACTAACGTAATCGGATGAAATAGAGGCTGCGTATATTGCCCCTTGTTGAGGATCACCACCAGCATTTATTACATTTGCAGATTGACCAACAGCATACTTACCTCCAATAATTGAACCTGTAACATTATCTGCAGGCACTTGATCTGTTGCATTTACAGTGACGTCTCCGGTTCCACCTGTAGGTGAAATACTAACATTAGTACCTGCAACTATCGATGTGACCGGTGTGTCTGGCAGGGTAAATTCTGTTAGAGTTACGCTTTCGACATGACCACCCTGATCCGATGCTAATGTACTAATAGCTGAAAACGAATCCCCGAATTGTAAGTCAGTTTGATCGTCAATATTTGTTCTACTTACTGAATCGTGCTGTATTGTTATGTTTTGTCCGCCATCTGGAAGAACACTTGTAGTAATTAATGTGCCACCCGAGATAGTAAGGGACTGGGTATCTAAATCTATACTACCAGTATTGGTATCTGCTGCAATATCTAGGTTATCGTCCTCCGGATCTGCCCAATATAGCTGACTTGCGCCATCTGTGGTCAATTGTTTGCCCGCTGTACCCATATCTACAGGTAAAATCATCGTATATGACGCATTAGCTGAGTGTGGAGGCGATTGTAATGTTACTCCGTGGCTATTTTGCTCACAATTTAGCTCTAATTGACCCCCAACTGAGCCATTTCCTTTAATTTGTATCTTTTTTATTGCATCAAGTGTGCCAGATATTGATATATTGCTCCCGCTAGGGTAAGTATTTTGTTGAATTATGGAACTTGTTATCCTTGTAGCGTTTGCCCCTTGCGTATCTGCTGGATCTCTGAAGACAGGAATACAAAAACTAGTTGCGTCTGGGTCAATTAGCTTGTCAATAACGTACTCTGCTAGGCCAGCAAGGGAAAAATTCTTAGTAGTAAGTGCGGATGTAGCACCATCAGTTCCTAATAGAAGATCATTGTCATCAAAAACCTGATCTATTTCGTAAGTAGGTATTCTTGCCATGTTATTTTTGTTGATTAGTAGCCGTATTGGCTTTGTGTTGTTTCGTTTTTAGTACCACCTTTGCCACCAGCTCTGTTTTTTGATGCTGGTACGCATTTTTTAGTGCGATGGTCATAGTCATATCCTTCGGGACAATCCTTCTTTTGAGCATCCCGTTTCTTTTTCTTACCCCATTCACTCATGGCATAGGCTTTGTCGCGTGCGGCCTTAGCTCTTCGTGCTGCCGGAGATAATTTCTGACTCATACTTTGTATGATCACGTTAAAAAAATATTTATTAAAGGTGACAGTTGGGTGTTATTAATTATATATTACTACCTATCGTCATAAAATGTTGTTACAAATATAGGATTAAAGGGCTGCTTACCGTTATATCGCCATATCCCCCGTTTACAAAGTTGCTTTGTTTAACCCAGCCCCGCCTCGACCATATGCGTTTGGCCTGATCGAACCCGGTTACGCGTATAGCATTACTGGTATATCCTTATTCATGTGTATTTGTTTTTGTTCAAACATTTTACCTTTTTGTTTTACTTATATGTATAGCATTATACAGAACCAACACGATTAGTATACGATAATATATATGAATCTAAAAATAATAAAGATGTATAAATTTAACCACAAACGAATTCTCAAGATAGCAGAAGGTATTGCTGTCGGATCAGTAGTAACTTTCATCCTGTCTGCATGTGCAATGATTATGTACGATGTGATAGTAAACGGAGCACCAAATATTCCTTGCGATATATGCTACTAAAACTAATACGAAAAGTAAACGATAATATAAATGTAAATAAATAATAATAATAAATATGAATACTTCTAAATTACAACAATCAATTTCTAAACTATCTAAATCTGAGTTAAGCGAAATCTTTCCTCCAATCACTAGAAAAAACTTTGTAGTTAGAAAGTCATGGCTAGGTAGAAACCAAATCATAACTTTTGTAAATAACAAAAATCAAAAAGTTACTTACAATCATGACGAGGTTCTTAAAGTAATGTTACCTAAACTAAACATTATGCCTTGCTGGATTAAAAGAGGCTACTGGTCTCAGTCCACTGACATGCCTTCTAACACTAGAGATATAGTTATAGAAAGAGTTGACTTGGGTGAAGTAAAGTAACCCAAGCTTTAACAAACATAGTGGGCGTTGAAATGTGTTCTCTCCACTGAAAATAAAGTTGAACAGATCGCTGGTAACAGCGTATAGCATACTACGTATAGCAAAAAATCGGTAAATAACTAAATAAAAGTGCGACAAAAGGGTATTACTATAGTTTATATAATTACCTAATGTCACATTTTACTCAATGACAGAGTGAGAGCAATACCTATAACACTTTTTCTACTCACAAACAAATAGTATACTTTTTACAAAACTAATACGACAGAGTTACGATAATATAATTGTAAAATAAAAATATGAAATTAATACACATTAACAAAAACGGAACTCAAAAATTCCAACTAAAAGACGGTAGATTTATATACTCATATAACTCTGGCTATGTAAGAATTGACGGTGGTTTAGATAGACTATACCAAATTAACAAAGTAGTACAAATTCCACCTAACAGTAAAGACAACTACTACCCAATGTATAAAAGAGTACTTATACCTAATCCTCAAGAAAGATTTCAATATATAGTTGATTGGGTAAATAGAAATGTAAAAGACGTACCTTATACACTTACTAGACAATTAAGACAAAAAACAAATTACATTAACCACTTTGTAAATAAATATGGAAACTACTAATAAAACTTTTCACTGGAATGAAGATACTCTACAATACTTTGAAAACAAAGATTGGCGAGAAATATGGGACTTCGTAAAAAACGAATGTGACCTTGAAGACGGCGAAACATATGAAATGTTAGCAAACGACCTTCTAAAACAAACACGAATTAATAACGATAATAATATAAAATAATAATAATCATGGCACATCAAAATACCTATTTACTGAAAATAAGCTTCCGAGTATTCGGCAAACATTACAACTTGTTAACTAAAGAAGAAAGATATAAAGTATGGGATATATACTATGATTTCTACTAAAATTTAAACTATGCAATTTATACTAACATGCCCTAACGGTAAACAAATCGATATGTCTAGCGATATACTTCAACAAATGAAAGGTGAAGTAACTAAAGAAGACGTAGAAAAAAGAATAACTTTTTATAAGCAAACAAATGAAAGTAAGTAATATGAGAGAGTTGCTACAATATGTAGCGGACAAAAAGAAAAAACGTGCTCACCAGCATTATGAAATGGCTAAAATACACGGTCCTTGCAGTGGTATGGGTAATAAATTTTACAAATTACCACAACGATCGAACTACCGTAAAGGTAAGTCATTTGCTTACAACGGCAGGTGGAAAGACTATGAAACTAGCACGAACAAATTACGATAATAAAATAAAACAATGGCAAGTATATGTAACTGCGGAAGTCCGATACACCCGGTAAGAATCAAGCTCAATTACAAAACGTGTGTGCAGTGTTCAACCACTCAAGCATACGGTTGTGCTCCGATAACTAATCATAAAACCGGTAACTCAATTCAGATTATGTCGCAAGAACAGGCGGAAATCATTCGCAAGTCGAGTAGGCGTCGCGGTTACGGTACTTGTCTACGATAAAACTAATACGAATAACTAACGATAATAAAATAAAAATACAATGAATCATAAATACAAGTCTGGCGATACCATTATGTACAGAGATACAGAGTACACCTACAAGGAATGGCTTACGTGGGATAACAAACCTGCGTCTGGATTCACTTGCGATGACGAAACTCTACTCGAAGGCATAAATCTTGTTAGCTTTTCTACGATGACTGAAGCCCAAATGTGGGAGAAAATTGATGACCATATTGATAACAAAGCTCATCATCTAGAACTACAAAGACTACACGATGCGGGTTGTCAGGCTTATTATGATTCTAAAACTCGTTGGGATAACTTTACCGGCGACTAATACAAAACTAATACGAAGGTTAATCGATAATAACAATATGAAAACATTTAAAATTAATAAACACGACAAATCTATAAAATTAGGTGGCATCAAATACAAACCTTATTTTGTAGGCAAATTACCTCCAACATTCGGCAAAAAGAATTTTGTTGAATATGATGAAAACAATGATAAAATAATTAAGCTCGGCAAATACCAATGGTTTAATTACAAAGGTTTAACTTACTTAGAAGAAAATAAACTATGGGAGATACTATAACAGCATGGCACGACATGCAAGAAGAACAAGAAAGAATTAGAGAAGTGCTAAGGCAAGATGTAAGTAAATATATATTCTTACTAGATTTTAATGATGGTAAAGTATATAGATATGACATTAGCTCTTTATGTAATGAGCAAAATGCTTGGAACCCTGACTCAGAGTCTTGCGAAGCGTTTTTATACGGCGCAGGTCACAAAGTAAATGACTGTGAGTGGATGGTTACAACTGAAAAAACAATTGAACATGGCAATTAGAAAAATAAACTTAAAACTAACCGAAAGCGATTGCTTATTTGTACACTTTGTACTCCGACAGTATGCGGCTCAAACGCCCGGACTTGACAGTTATGATAGACAAGAAATAAAAGAAATTGCTTCTAAATTTAAATTAAATTAATATGGGAACACCCACAAGAAATTTTGAATTCTGGAGACATCCAGACGAATTAGAAAACGGACCAGTAACTAATGATTGCGAGGTAGTATCAATACCTATGCGTTCAAATCTCGGTCCAGAGTTAATAAATAAAGTATTAAAACAAAAGAACCTTGAAGTCTTAGGTATACAAGAAGATGGTACTTGGACTATAGAAATTATTTGCAGAGTAATATGAGTAAAATGAAAGAACTAGACGACATCGCTACAAATGTGGCAGACGTCATGAGAGAATTATTAGATAAGAATACTGAATGGGCGGCAGACGGAACGATCGTTGACGGTCTTGAAGGTAATGAATACTATGAAGCCATCAACTACATTAAGATGTTGGCAATCAATAAGTTATACTGGGGCGATGGTTCACCGGTAATAGACAGTTTGCAAAACAAACACGAATCATAAACGATAATATAATTGAAATGAGTAACATATACGAAAGACTAAAACCAAAGTTCAAAGACGCTTTAGAAGAGTCAGGCGCGAAGTACAGTACCGCTAAGCAACTTAAATATGTATTGCTTTCCAAACCTTATTGGGATGCACTTACAATAGACGAAATGAGAAGTTTTCTAACATATACCTCAGAATCTAGCTACGATATGTCAGCATCAGATTTTATGTACGGTACTAAATTCCTTAGCAATGAGTAAAATATTAACTGACGATTTAATTTTAGACAAGCTAGCAATGTACGAAGTCTATCCTTCTGAAGATTTAGACTATGATAAAAAAATAAATGCAATCAAAGACCACTTTGATTTTTCAATAACTGCTAACTGGGGTAATCCTGATATTATGTTCTATACTGAAACAACATCTGATGGTTATGAAGTATGGGTTGCAACAGAAGACGATAGAAAACCGTCAATCAACGAAGATATATACTATTATGAAAACGACTGGCTTGAAAAAATGGCTGACGCTATGACAGACGGCAGAGATATATACTTTCAAGATTATGATGACGACGCAGAAAACTATGAGTTTCAAGAAGTAATTGACGAAGTATATGATGATTATTTTAATGATAAAAAACAAGAAGTTGAAAACGAATTAATTGATGAAGGATATGAGTGGGAAGACGAATAAAGAATTACCTAAATGGTATGATGGTGCAATATATACAGAACAAGAAACTGTAACAAATCCTTTTACTGGTGAAAGTGCTATACTGTCACCTAACGAGGTTGCGATGTACGATTTAATAATGGGAAGTCAGATGACAGGTCATTATGATATTACACGCAAGGGTCTTGACTGGTTTCGATCGGCAAACCCTAAAGCATACATGATACTATTAGATTGAGAGGTTTAAGGTTGGAAGGCGGATTAAAGGCGTAATCCTCGACGGAGGTGTGAGAAACGGCTCGATGAAGCAAGAAAGGCGGGATAAACAGAGAAAAGAGTGTAAGACGAGACCGAGTTGTTAAGTCCGCATCTCTAACATTCCAGTCCCGTCCGCCTCTCAATAATATTGCGCTGTGGAGCAGTTGGTCAGCTCGCTAGGCTCATAACCTAGAGGTCGCAGGTTCGAATCCTGCTGGCGCACCTAATTTAAAAACAAAAGATATGCCAAATATGAGTTATTGCAGGTATGAAAATACCTCACTGGATATGCAGGATGTTGTAGACACATTATACGACAGTGACTGCGACGAAGACTTAAGCACATATGAACAAAGAGGCTTAAGAACCATACTCGAACTAGCTGAAGAAATAGTAGGTATGGAAGATAAAATTAATAATATATTAGAAAACCAAGAACAGTATGGCAACTAGAAATTTAGTAATGTTTGTTGACCGACAGCACGCAAGAGGTAAAATAGAAGGTTTAGCTGTTAGCCCTGATGCAGTAGGTGAGCACAGTTATGTAAATATGTATCAGCACCACGACGGTTATCCCGAATGGCAAGGCGTACAAATTGCAAACTGGTTGCACAGTAATGTTAGACAAGACGGATCTGCTATGGCGGCAAAGTTTGTACACGACTTTTACTATGACAGTTGCTATCTATATGCAGACAACAACCATATTGACCATCAGTACACGTATATTATATGGACAGGTGACAAAGACAGAACGGTTGTATCATGCCATGACAGGTATTCTAGTAGATGTGTATTTGTATTGCCAGCGGAAAAAATTATATCTAGGTATATGGACGACATGGAGTATACAGATTTCGCAAATGGCGAAACTAGATATGCCGAAATACAAAACTAATACGAATCAATTACGATAATAAAAGTATGACAGAACAAGAAATGGATTACCTAGCAGAAGTTATATCCCAAAAAGTTATGGATAAACTAATTGCTAAGCAAAGAGAATGGGATATGCAGTTTACTAATGATGTATCAAACATAATGAAAGCTGATCCCAATATACGTATGGTTGATGAAGAAGAGTTATTACTTGCTGAAATGGCAAGACTTATGACACTATTATCAACATATGAAGAGAAAGAAGAATACGAAAAAGCTGCAATAGTGCAGAATAAAATTAGAATATTACAAAAAAAGTTAGACCGATTATGAAAAAAGCAATGCTAGCCCACAAGTTTGATATTGATAGAGTTGACTATCAACAACCTGATGGCTATTACATACAACCTAAGCTCGACGGTGTTCGATGCTTATTTACTGCTGACGGAGCATATTCCAGAAACGATAAACAATTTATGAATGTTAGACACATTGAAATGGCACTCAAACCGTTTTTCGATCAGAATCCGGATGTTGTTCTCGACGGCGAACTATATAACCATAAGCTTAAGCACGACTTTGAAAAAATTATTTCACTAGTCAGAAAGCAAAAGCCAACCGAAGAAGACAGACGAAACGCTCAACACCTTGTACAGTTTCACGTGTACGACTATTTTTCTAACGACAGCCACTACAATAGCTACAAAGTTAGAATGAAGTACTTATTGCAAGAGGCGAGTTTTTATGATGCACAAATCAAGTATGTTCCTACATATAGAGTACACAAGCATGAAGAGGCATTGAATATGCACCACGATGCTTTCCTCTCTAACGGTTACGAGGGCTCAATACTACGTGACGGTAGCGCACTATACAAGCACGGCCGATCATACGGGTTAATGAAGTTCAAAGACTTTAGCGATACTGAAGCTACAATTATTGGTTATGAAGAGGGTAAAGGTAAGAGGACAGGCACGCTCGGAAAGTTTCTGATGCAAGATGACGAAGGTATAAAGTTCGGCTGTCCACCGGGCAAAGGTTATACCTACAAGGATTTAGCAAATATGCTACTCAACGTTCATGACTATATAGGTCAGCGTGCTACCTTTACTTATTTTCAACGAACACAAGCAGGTTCATACAGACACCCGCTTTTCAAAACATTACGTAACTATGAATGATTCATTAGCGGATAGATATTTTGGTATAATACAAAAACAAATTAAAGATGAGCAAACTTATTTGGCAACTATACAACGACAATATGATAAGCGAAGAAGTAGCAAACATATTATTAGACAAACACTATAACCGATTAAACAATAAAAGATATGGTAGATAGAGATAAACACATATGGGAAGGTTGGACCGTCGGTAATTTCATTGACGATATAGAACCTATGTTTGATAGGTGTGCTCCATTTATGGATAAGCAAAGTCTTAAACTATGGGTTAAACAAGAACAACCTTATTACAAAAAACATATACCGGAAGTATATAAATACTTCTTGAAGAAATCAGGATTATGAATATATTTTATTTAGATAGTGATCCATCAATAGCAGCGAGCTATATGTACGATAAACATAAAGTGAAAATGATTCTTGAATCTGCACAAATGTTATGTACAGCTCATCACCATTTCGGTCTTGGCGATGATGTACCTTATCGTAAAGCACACTACAATCATCCATCAACCATATGGACCCGTGCTAATACCAACCACTATTACTGGTTATACCAACATATGCTCGCTCTGGGTCACGAATATACAAGAAGATATGGAAGAATACATTTAACAATTACTAAGTGTAAAGAGCCATTACGATGGGCACCGATGGGAATGAAGACTGCAAAGTTTGAACAACCACCACAATGTATGCCTGATGAATACAAAACCGAATGCTCTATTGAAGCATATTGGAATTATTATATCGGCGACAAATGGAAAGTCGCTAACAAAAACGAAAGAATATATGAGTCGAAAACAAATAAAACATTTAATACAAACTAACTATGCAGGGATTGCTGATAAAATTAAGAAAGCGCAAAAGAAAACTACAACACGTAAAGTTTCTAGAAACGTCAATAGCCGCACTTCATAACGAAATTGTACATGAAGTATTAGAGGGTACATTACCTGAAAACAAGGCATTTCTTTTTAAGAAATACTTGAGAAGGTTAAACTACATCGCAAGATAATGCGACGATAGTAAGTATAATAAAATAGTAATAAGCTAATGTCACAGTACGAAAGAAGATTAGATTTACTTAATAAGAATAGAGTAATATATAGGCGTAAACCTACAACAGATAAACCATCTGAATCATATGATTGGGGTGATTTTTATGAAACAGGTACACATCAGTATTACAATCTATTCTATACTAAAGCTAAGATAACAACGTACAAAAGTCTTAAGTGGCATTTGTATGTATTATGGTATCTGAATCCAGACATGGATCAAGATCTATTCAAAGCTGTAGTGAATACCGTTTGCAAAAAAGAAAATGGTTTTGTAACATTTCGCTGCAGCAAAAACCTTATTGATAGCATGCTTTATGATGTATCAATGATGGACTTAGAAAAAGCACCGCCCAATAAACTGCGTAAGATTATATTTAAAGATTACACAGGATTAGATATGCGTCAAAAGCTATCTATAGTAGGTAAAATGATTGGTCGAACAAGACTATCTGAAACCGAAATATATGATGCAATGCTTCTAATAAATAATGAAGGCGAGAAAATTACGATAGCAAAAGTAGCTCAGTATCTTAAGTGTTCAACAAGAACAATATACAGAAATATGAGCAATGAATTAAAACGTGAAAAAGAATTACTGAATCAACAAATATGAGAAAGTACAACGTACAAAACTATATTAGGTATAAAGAAGATTTAAAACAATGTATGCCTAAAGAAAAATCCTATTTGAAATATAATAGAGAAGAGCTGATAGTAAAGTTTATGCCACTTGTAGAAAATTTAGCACGTAAGTTTTCAACAGGTGATCAAGCATCTGGTGTATTATCTATTAACGATCTTATACAAGAGGGCAACAAAGGTTTAACTCTTGCTGTTGACAAGCTTGAAAGAAGTATGCTAGAAGAGTCTGAAGATATTGAAAAGACTTTAAAAAGTTTCTTTAGTAAAAGAATCAAAGGAGCAATACGCAGGTCAATAGATATTAACAGAGGTAATATAAAAATACCTGAGCATCAATTAAATAAAATTAGGAAGAACCCTAAAGATGAAAAGATAGTTGCAATGTTTTTTAATTCTATATTTTCTAGCATAGATGAAAACTATAATAATGATGACAATCCGATATATCAAATGCCGGATAAGTC
>Ga0207985_1000024_pt1 | contig 42487 bp, 37 predicted proteins | sample ETNtaG_3_FD_185761 | JGI IMG/M metagenome (GOLD analysis project Ga0207985, IMG submission 185761) | Marine microbial and viral communities from oxygen minimum zone, Eastern Pacific Ocean - ETNP201302SV84 (SPAdes) (version 2) | ecosystem: Environmental > Aquatic > Marine > Unclassified ...
AAAGGTTGAACCCCTTTACAGGATGAATTTCAGTTCTTTACTAGTACTTTCTCTTTTCAATTATACGATTCTTATAGTTACTTCATTAGAATATATATTTTGGCCACAATTAAACCAATATGTTGGACCTGGCTTTCAGATTATCATGGTACTACTTATTTTATCTATTGTTATCGAGATAATATGGCCTAATGATAAAGAGCAGTTAGTAATGGATACCGAGATAGATAATGAGGAAGAGGGTCGGGCAATTCGTGACTTCTCTGAAGAAAATGAAGATGTATACTTCGAAGATGAATATGAGGATGAGGTGGTAAATGAATAGGGCCAGTGGAATTTTTCTGATAATAATTATTATAACCGTTTACCCGGTTAATGGATTTATTGGAGATTATAGATATGATACTTGTCAAGATTATAATTCATCTAATGTTAATTATGTAGATGTTTTAGCGTTGGAAGGTAACTATTATGTTTGTAAGATTGGATTTGTAGAAGGTAAAGTAACAATTGGATGGTACATAGATGGTTCAAGAGTGGGTTATGATCTAAATTACACATCTGTATCTATTCTTAACAACGAAAATTTGAACAATTTTATATCAGGAAAAAGTTATGGATTTAGTAACTCAGAGATAGCCTCATTGAACAGAGTTTTTACACAAAATGAGTTACGAGGGACTTATGAATCGAATGTGATTGAAACTGAACTTATTGGTGATAATTATTATTTGGTTATAAATTTTGGTTATAGAACTTCATTTGGAAATGTTGAAGACGAGATAAATCAAAAGCCTAGACTTGAGAGGCTAGGAGACTTCAGGGGATCAATATATCTCCCAGATTTCAATCAAAGGATTGAATGCTCAATTAAACTAGATTACAATAAATAAAATCGAGCAACATCATAAAAAGGTGTTCTATTACAGGATATTGTGAGCTCAGAATCTCTTGAGAAATATGAATTCAAACAATCACTTGAAAGAATCAGAAATTACAAGGGCCATGCAACTGAATTAGTAAGTCTGTATATTCCTCCAGAAAGGAAAATTTATGATGTCCAATCGTATTTAAGAAATGAATCTTCTCAATCTGCAAATATTAAATCTAAATCTACAAGGAAAAATGTTAGTGCTGCAATTGAATCAATAACATCAAGGTTAAAACTTTTCAAAGAACTACCCGAAAACGGAGTGGTCTTCTTTGTAGGTCATGTGTCCAAGGGCGGAAACCAAACAACAATGGTTCAGGAAGTAATTGTTCCACCAGAACAACTACCTACATTCCTATACAGATGTGATTCCAGCTTCTTTTTGGAGCCTCTAGAGGGGTTAGGAGAGGTCAAAGCACAATTTGGTTTAATTGTTATAGATCGTTCAGAGGCTGCTCTTGGAATGCTTCGGGGAGCAAATATCAAAACTCTAAAGCATATGTATTCACAAGTTCCGTCGAAACACGGCAAAGGCGGGCAATCTAAACAAAGATTTGAAAGGCTTATTGAAGAGGCAGCTCATGAATGGTACAAGAAAGTGGCCCATTCTGCAACTGAATGTTTTCTTGGAAATAACGTTGAAGGCCTCCTTATTGGCGGACCAGGAGCTACGAAAGATTATTTTATTAAAAGAGAATATTTGAATCATGAGCTTCAAAAGATAATAATTGATTCTTTCGACACTGGATACACTGACGAAAGTGGCTTGAGAGAAATTGTTACCAGAGGAGCTGGTCGTTTATCTGAAGTACAATTAGTTAAAGAAAAAAACATAATGAATCAGTTCATGAAAGAAGTTTTATCGACAAAGGGAAATTTAGCTACTTACGGTCAAAAGCAAATCGAAATGGCACTGGAAATGGGTGCTGTAGATCATTTGTTAGTTTCTGAAGGTTTTGAAAAGATGCCTAATGTAGAACAAGGCACCGTAAAAAAACTAGGTGAAATGGCGGAGAAAAGCAAAGCTACAGTAACTATTATATCTACTGATAGTGAGGAAGGAATATCTCTGCAGAAGGCCTTTGGTGGTTTGGCTGCAATGTTGAGATACCCAATAAGTTAAACATGTTACATACTCGAAAATGTGGTGAAATAAGCGAAGAAGATTTTGGTTCTGAGCAAACCCTTTGCGGTTGGTTGCAAGATACTAGAAATTTGGGAGGCATAGCCTTCCTACAACTAAGAGATATTACTGGTGTAATTCAGTTGACTCTTTTAAAGAAGAAGTTAGGAGATAATTTCAAACCTTGGGCAAGCATAAACAGAGAATCAATTGTTCAAGTAACCGGAACGGTCAAGGAAAATAAAGAAGCTCCCGGCGGTGTTGAGATGCTACCAGAAAAGTTGGAAGTTTTGAATAACGCAGAAGCCCCATTACCTTTAGGAGTTATTGATAAGATTGATAGTGAGATTGAAACAAGATTAAACGCTAGATATCTAGATTTAAGGAAGAAAGAAATATCTGCTAATTTTCAGATTAGAGCAGCAGTTTCTGGTGCAGTACATGATCATCTACGCAAAGAAAAATTTCTAGAAGTTCATACGCCTAAAATTATTGCCTCTGCAACAGAAGGTGGAACGTCCTTGTTTGAAATGAAATATTTCGATAAAGCAGCTTATTTGGCTCAATCCCCGCAACTTTACAAACAAATGCTCATGAGTGGTGGTTTGGAAAGAGTTTACGAAGTAGGACCTGCATTTAGGGCTGAAGAACATAACACGCCAAGACATTTGAACGAGTTTATTTCTATAGATATTGAGATGTCATTTGCTGATGATGATATTGTAATGGGTGTAATGGAAAGATTAATAGATAGTGCAGCAAAAGCTGTTGCAAAGGAGACAGAGGCACTAGAAACGCTCGGAATGAAGCCTATTGAGCTTGAACTACCTCTACCAAGAATAACCTACGATGAGGCTGTAGAGATGTCGAACGGCAAGGTGGAGTGGGGTGAAGATTTGTCAATGGAAGCTACGAGAGAGATAGCTCGCCAGATGAACGGATTTTATTTCATAACCAAGTGGCCTTTATCACTCAAACCGTTCTACATATTGCCCGATGACAATCCAAAATATAGTCGTGGTTTCGATTTTATGTTTAATGAAGTTGAAATGACATCCGGCGGGCAAAGAGTACACGATGTTAATATGTTACGTGAAAGATTAAAAGAACAAGGACTTGATCCTGAAGGCTTTAATCACTATTTGGATCCATTTAGATATGGAATGCCTCCGCACGCAGGATGGGGTTTGGGATTAGACAGACTAGCAATGACCTTTGCTGGCGCTAAGAATGTAAGAGAATGTGTTTTGTTCCCTAGAGACAGAACCAGAATGACGCCCTAACTATCATTTTGACAAATTCAATTCACTAATTATCCGAGGTATATTCTTCTTAAAGTTGAAAAAACCTTTGTTACTAAATTGATAACAGAATATATCTTCTTTTCTTCTAATAAAAGAATTAGCATTTGGCATCAAATTTTTGTTTATGAAATCTAAGTTATCGCCAGCGCCAGGATAGACCAAATGTACATTATCATTGGATTGAACAAGTGAAATTAATTGACTACCATTTATTTTCCTCATATTACATGACACATCTTTAGTTAAATTATCCACAACTGACTCTTTGTATATCATATTCTTCTGACTGATTTCTACTTGCCTCTCATTATTAGATAGAAGACAAAAATACGCATGTTTATAATTGCTATTATCTAAGAAGTCTGTGTTTAGCTCATTCTCAAACATAACAATGGTCTCAGATTCAGTCTCTAAGCCAGAGTAATTTATTTTGGAAAACGTATAATTTCTTGAGTCGCTAACAGGTAGTGCATTTTCATTTAGTATTGCTGTAGAGAATTTACCGTTAGTAAACTTTTCTATGTTCCAATTTTTAGCTAAATAGTTTTTACCCTTAGTTTGTATACCTGCAACCCATCTCCAACTCAAAGTATTGGAAGCAGAGTCTGCGTCAGTCAAGTACTTTAAGAAAAATTCAGCGCCTAATTGCCATGGTAAATTTAGTGTAAATATCCAAATACTCGCAAACCACATTCTGGTATGGTTATGCAAAAAGCCATATTCTCTTAACTCTTTAACCCAGTAGTTAAAGCACTCTATATCCGTCATGCCTTCTATTGCCTCGTAGTAAAGTTTATTCTTTTCTAGAAACTTTAAATCTCCCATAAAATCATCCCATACTCGAGGCCTACTTTCCAACCAACCCCTCCAGTAAAGACGCCAGAAAACTTCCTGAATATATTTTTCGACATTTCGATAAGGTTTTTTTTGAAGTACTCTCTTAACAACATCATATTCAGTTAAAATCCTATGTGAGATGTAAGGGGACATTTGTGATACATTAGATCTATCTTTTGGACCAAAATCGAAATTTCTTTTAGAACTATAGTTATGAATATTGTTAGATATGAAATCATCCAATAAAACAAATGAATCCTCATTAGATTTGACTAGTCGCACGGTGTTAATGCTTGCAGGAGATATTTAGAAGTTACAGAATGGTGGGTCCGCCCGGATTCGAACCGGGGATCTCCGCCATGTCAAGGCGACGTCATAACCAACTAGACCACGGACCCTACTGTTCGGACTTTATGCCTCTTTAAATAACTTCCAATTTGTTTCCCAGCCCAACGGTTTCAGAAATAGATTCAAAATGTTCTTTATAATTACTAGGATTACTATCTAACAACAATTGCATTTGTTTACTAAGGGTTTCACCTAGTGCTTTCTCCTCTTTCCCATATTTCCAAGCCCTACTAGAAGTGGAATTTAGACAAAATAATACGGCCCAGCTAATTGATTTAGTGATATTATTACTAGAATTAAAATCATCAATATATTTTATGGCTTTATTCTTTTCACCAATTTTAACCATCTTGATTACTTTATCTAACATTTTCAAACTTTCGTTTAAGTTGCCAAAATTTGGATAATCACTTGTAAGACTTTCCTTAATTATCTGGTCATATAACTTCCTCAATATTTCAAGAGAGTTATTTCCGTTATAACTATCTGCTGAATTATTAGATATTTTATTAGCCAAATGACTACCATAATTTTCCCATAGACTTTCCGTAAAATGAGCTAAAGTGCCCTGTTCTAATATTAAAGATTCAGAAAATTCTTCCAATAAATCTTCAACAATAGCCTCGTCAATTTTACTAGTACATAACTTTGAAATTAGTTCGTCTTTTTCAAGTATTTCATTGGCTACAACAAAGTGTTGTCCTGTAGAGGAATTACCTGAAACAACAGACTCTTTTTGAAAGGAAATTACATTTTCTAGAAATTTTGAATCCGTTATCAAACCCTTTTGATATTCACCAATGATTTCAGGGCCTATTTCTTTTGCGATAGGAGACAAAACAGTATTCAAATCTATTTCAAAATCAATATCTGGATCAACTGAAACCTGGTCTTTCAAAAAATGGCTGTAAGTATTCTCTTTAGACTTCTTCATTTTACGAGTTGAAATGTAAGCTGTTTTGTTTAGAGATTTACACGTAATTTTCATACAATTAGAATCCATAACTTTGTCGGATATTTTCAAGCGTTCCATGACTTCATCCCATAGTTCTGTTGGATATCGTGGCACATCTCCAGTACATACTAGGCCCTTTTCCAAAGAATAGATGAACAGTTTATATTTCTTAACGTAATCTAGATGAGCAAACCTAGACCATAGTCGATGATGATGGTTTTGAATTCCAATTAACTTCTCTTTCGATGCACCATATCCTCTCATTACGTAGTTCACTTCTCCGTGAGGGAAACGAGCAACGGCCATAACAGGAGCACCTGAATCTAAAATGGTTAGTGAAGCTGCGTAAGCTTTGGAAAGTGGGTCTTTTGGTTTTTTACCAAAAAGGCTTGATAGTAATGAAGGAGGATTCTTGTACTGCTCCTTTGCAATTAGCATGTCTTCATAGACTTTATCATAGATTTTACTACCTATGTCATTTTTGTTAGTTTTTGGCAGGAGTAACTTCGGATTTTCAAGAATCTGTTCCATGCGTTCAAGTAACTTTTTCTGCTCAAATTTACCCGCAGTCTTAGTTCCTCGAAGTCTAGCCTTTCGTTTTTTCATTTTACAACCTTAACTTATTCCTTAACCTATCAAAGAAATTCTTGTTGAATCTTATTAGTGAAGCTGGACTTTTAGATGCTTTAAATTCTAGTTTATCTTCGCCTTTAATGAATATTTCCTCTTTACCATCTATGACCATGACAGCTTCAGGGTGCCCTGTAATTCTTGCAGAGATTTCGTAGTCAGCAGGTAAAATGAGAGGCCTAGAACCTAATTTGTATGCAGCAATAGGTACAATTATGTTAGACTTCATAGTCGGATAAATAATTGGAGCTCCAACTGACATTGAATAACTTGTTGACCCAGTTGGCGTTGCAATAATTACTCCGTCTCCCCTAAAACTGTCAATAAGTTTACCGTTAGTAGATATTTCAAAACCTTGAATTTTGGCAACTCTTGAAGTATGAAGAACTATCTCGTTTACCGCAGTTCCAACGTTTAAGTCATTAAGATAAGTATCTATCCTGTGCAATTTTTCTTCAAAATATTTTTTATTAATTACATTATCAATTGCGGTAAAAATATCACTATCTGGTTCGAGCTCATTAAGAAAACCAACGCCTCCATAATTGATTCCCAAAATTGGCTTATTTATCTGAGATAATATGTGTAATATAGTTCCATCTCCGCCTAGAGAAATTATAACATCTCCGCTTAGATTTTTAATTTCTACCCCCTTTAATCCAAGGAAGTTTGCAGATGCCATATCTAATTCAAAGTCATCAACAAACCCTATTACTTTCTTTAGAATTTTACGGATATTTTCTTGCTTAGTGTTAGCAACTATGGAAAATTTCACGACCTCTTATCGAGTAGTTATTATTAAGGTAGCCTTCATGTACACATAATGAGACTAGGAGCACATGTAAGTGTGGCTGGAGGTCTGCATAATGCAATTCCTGCAGCAATAGATATTGGAGCTGATACTTTCCAAATGTTCAGTAAAAATCAAAGGCAATGGATTGCTAAGCCATTAACAGATGAAGAAATAACAGCTTTCAAAGAACCACTATCCAAAACAGAACTTGGGCCACTCATGATTCATGACTCATATTTAATCAACATGGGTTCCCCTGATGAAGGTAAAGGTAAGAGAGCTCAAAATGCGTTCCTAGAAGAATATCACAGATGCGAAGATTTAGGTGTAGCTTATCTAAATTTTCACCCTGGTTCACACACACATCCCAAAAAGTCCATGAGGGATGATAAAACAGTTAGATATGAAGCTCTAGAACGAATAGCAGAGCATATGAACACGACATTACATCAGACTAAAGGCTACAAATCGAAATTAGTTATTGAGAATGCAGCAGGTCAAGGTACTAACGTAGGCATTAAATTCGAGGAAATTCAACATATAATAGATAACATTGATGATAAAAAAAGAATTGGGGTATGTATTGATACCCAACATGCTTGGGCATCGGGATACGATTGGAGGAATAATTTTGACAATATTTGGGATAATTTTGATGATACCGTTGGAATGGAATATTTAGTAGCTCTACATCTTAATGATTCAAAAAGTGATGTAGGTTCCAGAGTAGACAGACATGATAACATAGGCATGGGGAAGATAGGTAAAGCTGCATTTGAAAGATTTATGAAAGAAGATAGATTGGAACATCTGGCAGCATATCTAGAAACTCCAGGAGGTCCAGAGATGTGGAAACCTGAAATTGCAGCATTAAGAAAATTAGCTGAAAAATGAACCCCTTTGATAAGATTAAAGAACAAATAAACGAAGATTTACATCATAAGCTACCTAAAAAGTGGAAGAAGATTGGTAATATTCTTATAGCGGATTTTTCACAAATACACACAAATAATTTATCTCAAGTCTCTCAAATATATGCAAACATTTTAAAAGTTAAAACAGTTTTGCAGAAGAATAAAGTTAATGGGGAATTAAGAAAGCCCGAAAGAACAGAAATATTGTTCGGTGAAGACACTGAAACTGAAATTACTGAGTATGGATTGAAGTATAGTATGGATTTGTCTAAAACTATGTGGTCTCCAGGGAATACAGGATGGAGAGCTGTGTTAGATGGTCCAGAAAAGGTAAGTTCATTCTATAGTTTTGATAATCCAAAAGTAATAATTGATTACTTCGCAGGTATTGGCTATTTTACAATACAACTTGCTAAAAGCTACCCTAAAGCAAAAATAATATCAATAGATAAAAATCCAGATTCTATCAGATATTTAAAAAAAAACTTGAAAATAAATAATATAGATAATGTGGATGTTCTCAATGATGATTGCAGAAATATAACTCATAAAGCTGACGTTATTCATTTGGGATACATTAGCAATACACTAGATTTTTTAGAGCATGCACACAGTAATCTAAACGATAAAGGAGTCGCCATATTTCATGAAGCTTACAATAATAATTGGCTCGGTTTGAAAAGAAGAAGTGACTGGGGATCAATACCTGAAAGCTTTTACAAATTAATGAAAGAAAATGGATTTATAACAAAGAAATTTGATAGAGTAAAATTTTATGGACCTAGTAAGAGTCATATAATATCTTTTTTACAAAAAATTTAATTAGGTTATCCGAAATGGTTATGTAACATCATGTCAAGACAAGCATTTTTCTGGTTTTTTTTAATGGCGGGTATTTTGCTGCTATCAGGTGAATCTAACGCTGAATGTAATGGCGTCACTCCTGTTGAAGGAGAAAATTGGGTTATTGATGAATTAACTCATTGTTGGGATGAAAGTTTTGAAATAAATGATATGGAAGTTAATAACGGAGGATTGAGGCTAGAAAATGTTACTATGCTAGCTCATGGTAAAATCACTATTAACCATCCAACAATCTGGGAAAAATCTTCAATATTTCACAACAGCAGTTCAAATGAGGATCATATTCTGTTACAAAGTCAATTGACAATAAAAGGTACAAACCTAACTATTAATGCACCAGAATACGTTTACTCGGGTTCAGATGTACAAGGAATTAAATTGGGAACTAACTCAAAATTAATTATAACAGATATAGATAATAATTACAAAACTCAGCACGATGCGTCAAATATTTCTTCTATGAATTGGAATACTAGTGACGTTTACCAAGGAGGAATAGAGTTTGTCGGTACTGGTGATGATGAACTCGTAGTAATCAAAAATTCAATTATGTGGCATATTTCTCAAATTTCCACATATTCACACAACACAATAATATCTAATAATACATTTTACAAGTGCGCAAAGTTGCAGCAATCTTGGGGAGATAATTTAACTTTTGAAAATAATTACATTTACAACACAACTTATGACGTTACAATGAGATATTGGGGTAGTAATGCCACAATAGTAAATAATTATGTTGAAGAAAACAGAGGAGCTTTCCACCTTGTAGATTCACATAATGGGCTTGTAATGAATAATACGTTTGTTAATATAACCGGAGCTCATTCGTCCTTGGGATCTTGGGGAAACTCTAGAAATATTACTTGGGTAGGAAACACAATGAACAATGTGGAAAATTATGGATTTACTCTTTACGGTTCTGAAGACTCAATTATAATAAATAATAGTTTTTACAAGGTAGCTGATTCCATTCTAGCTGGAGGCGAAAACATTACAATTACTGGAAATGTTATGGACGATTGTGGCTGGGACTACTCATTTGAATATGTTGGAGGCTGTATAACTATTGCAAGCAATTACTCTCCAGGAAATATTACTGTTTACAACAATACAATGGTTAATGCTAAAGATGTTGGGATAATAATAGGAAGCAGTAGTAGCGCATGGAGTAATATTACCATATACGATAACCACGTAGAAGACTCTCTTTACGGCCTTCTAATGACAACATACGCATCATTGTCTGAGAGACCTAGTAATGTTTCCATATTTGAAAATTCGTTTAAAAACCATGAAAGAGGAATTGGAGTTTCCAGATCTTACGAAGCTAAAGGTGGAAACAATATTCAAATACATAATAATCAAATAACAAATTCTACTAGGGGAATTACTTACTTTGGAACTACATTAACCTACAAAAATTTGACAATAAAAGACAATTTTATCCAAACTAATGAAACCGGGATTTACATAGACGATGTCGACGGAATTAGCATACTTGAAAATGACATAAATTCTGGAACCTGCGTTTCAATGATTGATACAAAAGATTTTTTGATTTCTCTAAACAATTTAAGGGCTAAAGAATCTGGTGTTGAGCTTTTTAGTTCAGACGGTAATCTCACTAGAAATGAAATTAACGGAAACTGCAATGATGATGAATGTTACACTGTATATTTTACCAAAGTTAGCGAATCAGGAATTAAAATTCTAAGTAACAGTGAAATTAATGTGGAAAGTAATAACATATCTTCTTTTAACGTCTTAATTAATTCTACAAACTCTATCATCAAGGTTGAACATAATGATTTGGACTTTGGAAACTTTGGACTAAGTGTAAATAATGGAGATGATTCAGACATAATAAACAATAACATTAGCAATAGTACGAAATTAATACTCTTAAAAGAATCGGATAATATTGAAATATTTGGAAATAATTTTTCTAATTTTGGTAAGGCATTGTACTCAGTCAATTCATCAGCCTTCATCATGACTAATTACTATACCCAAGGAGAAATCTGTCTAGAATTTGTGGACTCAACCTACCAGGTATCAAATTATGATAATTTCGATTGTACTGAAGCTTTCCTTTACGAGAAATACAATGTTAATGTAAACATTTTAACCGATGATAACATACCCTCGGTTAACCACCAATTCTACTATTATAATGATTTCAACAATGAAAAGATTTACAGCCAAACAGGTAATGATGGACTTTCAGAATTTTTACTTATAACAACTTTAAAGGTAGATAATGCTGGACTAAATGTTAATTTTAATAATTATTATTTTGGATACCTTCATAATGAAATTCTAAACATTATTGAACTTCAAGTAAATAAAAATGAAACTGTAATGGCATACTTAGATACAAGCGCACCAGTTTCAACTTTATCATCTTCTTCTTACCTGATAAATAGTGAAGTTATTACCCTTCATTTTAACATAACCAGTGAAAAAAATGACTTACTTAACTACGATTTGTATGTCTTAAAAAATGACGGGGAAAATTTTGCGCAGTGGGAATTCGTGGAAACTTATAACCAATCTACAATTACTTACTATGGAGAAGACGAAACTAAATACCGTTTCAAAGTAATATCGAAAGACATCTACGGAAATGTAGAAACTAAGGATGTTTATGACTGTGAAGTAGAAGTAGATTCTCAAGTCCCCGAAAGCTTTTTCATAGGAATTAATGAAGACTATTATTTTACAGGAAACAATGAAATCTTGCTTGATTGGAATAGCATTGATGAAGACGTTGAAAAATTTGAAATAGAAATATACTATAACAGTGATACTACGCCATACATTACCGATAAGTCAAACGACTGGATTCTTGAATCAAATTTATACTACTACGACAGTGACAGCTTTGTCTACAATCTTGACAATATAGGGCACTATGGCTTTAAACTTGTTTCAAGAGATTTCGCAGGAAATCAAGAAACCAAGTCATCTTTTGATTTCATAGTTAATTTTGATCCTACAAGCGACAGATTAACTTTTGCCGAAATTCCTGAAAGGTGGGGTGAAGAGACACTCGAATTGAATATAGACAGCTCTAATATGTATTTAGATTTTTCATTATTCATTGCAATGGAATCTGTTGATTATTCAACAGACAAAATGACCTGGTACGAGCACTCAGAGCAGAAGACTGCCGATACACTTACCCTCGAAGGGCTTTTGGATAGAACAAAATACTATTTATATGCTAAAAGTATAGATTTGGCAGGAAATATCGAAGATCCGCTAAATAGTACCGAAATATTTGTTTCTGACGGGACATATGATCAAAAGTATACAATTAATTACATTCCACTTGCTCATGGAAAGTATGAATTTTTAGTTAGTGTTGATAACGACTTTGATGGTATCTATGAGACTGTATTAACTAGAGGGTTTGAGCAAGGCGATCTAAATTCTAGCGAATATTTTCTCGATGTAACAAATAAAAGTATCATATTTGGAGGGTTAACTAATGGGGGATTTATTCCTAATGAGGACCTCAATGAAATTGGGAATATTAGAGTACAATATTCAGGAGTTCATGCAATTATTGAAGTATATACAGGCAATCCCATACCTGCACAAAGTATTAACGTAAATCCTACAAACATCACACATATAGTATTTGAATATGATATTCCTACTAACTCGGAAATATGTAAGGTCCAACTAACTACAAACATTAGCAAGGGATGGTTTAACGAGGAAATAATAGAACCATGTTACAAAGGTGAATACAGTTTTATTCTATTGAATCCTCAGCTAGATAAAGAATATTTCTTCAGAATAATGGTAGAAAATGAGTTCGGTCAGGCTAGTTACTCCGACAGCCAATCTATCAATATGGATGATATTGTAAAATTATATACAAATACAGAAGAAACTGAGACTGGACTACTAGGTATGGATTCAATAATACCGATAACAGCACTAGTCGGAATTATAATGCTAAGTTTTGGCGGGGTTTTGTTATACCGAAGCAAAAGCGAAGATACATATGACGAAAATGCAAATATACTAGAATCAAAACCTGTTGCAAAATATAAAGTTGAAGAATTATACCTAATTTATAAGGATGGGAGACTGATCAAAAATATTAGTGCCGTAGAGGTAAAAACTGATAGTGAAATAATGAGTGGAATGCTCACCGCAATCAATGATTTTGTCCAAGATTCGTTTAATACTGAAGGAGATTTAGGATCCATTGACTATGGTAACAATAAAATTATATTGCAAAGAGAAAAGCATTCCTACCTAGCTGCTGTTGTATATGGAGAAATTGATAATTACTTCAAAGGAAAATTAATCAACGCAGTAAGGAAAATAGAAGACGAAAATAGAACTATTGAAAATTGGAACGGAGACTCTTCATCAATTACTAATGTTCAAAAAAACCTAGAACCAATAATTGCTGAGACTGAGTCTGCAACAAGAGAAATGGTTGATAATTATTTTACAGAAAAGGAGATTGCAATAACAACAACGTTTGACAGAGATAGTAATAATACAACTATCAAAATTAATCTAAGTAATTATTCATCTACAAATATTACCGATTGTAAAATAATCCCCGAATACAATGATTCACTATTAGGATTGAACGGTATTATTCCCACTGTGCCATACTATTTTGATCAAAATACATTTGAAATTGGTGACATAAAATCCTACAATGAGGTTCAATTCACATTAAAAATGAAAAACAAAAGTAACGATCTAACAACTATTGAGCTCAAATTGGAATATAATCACAAGGGGCGTATAAGTTCAACATCATCCATTATTGAAATTACATAATTTTTATTAAAATATGAAGAATATAACTATAGCTCTAGTAGCTTGCCTCGTATTCACAATTAATAGTGGATGTTTAGAACAAATTTTTGCTGATGAAGAAGTTGAAAAAAGGCCGCAAAAAGGCCTGAGTAAGCATTGTATCAATTACGATGAAAAGGAAAGATGCTGGTTAATTCTGATTCCAGAAAACATAGACTTTACTAAAAAGAATCCATTGATAGTTGACATGCATGGTATTGGAGGTAGCATGTATCTGCAGCATAATTTGACAAGGTTTGCTAACATTTCTGAAGAATATGGAGTTTACGTAGTTTATCCTCAAGGTTTCAATAATGAATGGAACATGGCCGATGATTTATGCTGTGGTGATGATGATGATTTCGGATTCATACTGGAAATGATAGAAACGATTGTACAGAAATATACTGTAGATGAATCTAGAATTTACTCTACAGGTTGGTCAAACGGATGTGGTATGACTCAAAGGTTGGTCGCACAAGCTAGTGAAATCTTTGCTGCCGCTGCATGCTCCTCAATGTATTTCTTGGATGAACCCTCACCTGATTATTCCCCTATTCCGTTTATGGAAATCCATGGCTTAGTAGATGAGCTAGTTCACTACCCCTCACTATCTTTAGTTGGATTTTACTATGGTGTATATGATGTGGAAGCTGCTCTAGTGGGAGCTGTTCAGAATTTCGAAAATTGGGCAGAATTAAACGGTTGCCAAGACATTTTACCTGACATAATTGCCTTAGAGGAAGATTATGATATTAGAGCATATTCTGATTGTGAAAATGGTGCTGAAGTTAGATTAATGACTCAATTCTATGCTTCTCATAATCCATACTTGAATGATTACCCTGCTTCAGATGGAGTTGGACGAGGTAAAGGTAATCCAACAGGCATTCAGACCACAGAAGTACTTTGGGAATTTTTAAATCAACACTCTAAAGTTGTTGTAAATCAATCTTAATTCTTCTCTTTATCAATTTCGCCAAATAGTTTTTCTAAGTAAGTTGATGCAGACGACAACTCTGAAAGATCACCGTTCCACCCGTCAAGTACGGAAGAATTCTCAATCTCAAATGCCATTAGGGTATCTGTTATCGAATCCTCCGATTCCTGGTTTAAAACTCCAGTGTATACTACAGCCAACTCTGAGTAGGCTCCCGAAGCAAACTTAACATGAAAGTTCCCAAATTTTATATCATTTAAGGAAGAAGTTGTACTAGCACTCACTGCGTCCTCCATAAAATCTTTGACGGCAGTAAACATGCCTCCCAAAATGTCTACGTCAGTCTGATCAACATTGTTCGCAGATAGATTTGCTATAACGATACCAGATTTAGATAAGAGGAAAAGGTTGTGAATTCTGCCGATTTTACCAGGGTGAATTAGTTTATCTTGCAACATATTAACTAATTTACTAAATTCAGTATTTTTAGAACCTGAATCTGTCAACCCCATTTTTTCAGGGGAAAAATTTTCTACCATGTTTTTGAAATCGTCCATGTCGATACCTCCAGATGCCTTTTTCGCTTCCTCCTCTAAGAACTCTACAGCTTTATCTATAGCTCCTCTAACGGTTGCTACAGTTGGAGGTTTGAGTAAGTAGTCCATCGCGCCATACCTGAATGCTGTTATCGAATTTTGAATATCCGTTTCAGATGTAAGCATAATCACAGGCAGGTCCGGCTTTCTTTCCTTAACTATCTTTAACAAATCTAAGCCGGACATAACTGGCATGTTAATGTCACTAAACATCATCATGTAGTCTCTTTCCTCTAACTTAACTAAAGCATCATTTGGATCTTCTGCCAATATTAGATTGTACTCAGGCCATTTTTTAAACATAAAATCCATAGCCATTCTAACGGCAAAGTCATCATCGACTGCTAAAATGTAGGGTAAACTTTCGTCTTCCATAATATCTCAATAAGTGATATTATTAGAAATTTATAGCTTAGATTTGAGAAAAGAATCTAAAGTATTCAAATTAGATTTAATTAAAGCCATATCTTCTTCCTTTGCAGCTGCTTCTATAACTGCACCAATTTCAGTCACTTCATTAAAACCGTACATTCCTCCACTTCCCTTAATGTTATGACCAAAAGTTCGTAATGAATCAAATGATTTAGTTTCAAGACTTTCCAGTATAGACATTAACTCTTTACTTGTATGATTTACATACATCTCTTGCATCTCAGCCCATTCATCATCATCAAAGCCATCCATACAGAGTTATGCAAACTATAGTATTTTAGGTTATATACTTAAATAGATAATTTGATAGACAATATTATGCGTAAATTTGGAATAACATTCAAAAGATTAATGATATTTTCCGCTTCAATGGTCGTTTTGGTTAATTTATTGCAAACAGTATCAGCAGAAACTGATACTGAAGCAAACGCTGCAAACATAGACTTACTTTGGATGCTTATATGTGCGGTTTTAGTTTTTATGATGCAAGCTGGATTCATGTGTCTCGAATCTGGTATAATTAGGAACAAGAATAATATAAATGTAGCTTTGAAAAATATTTCTGATTTTGGAATATCTATCGTTTGTTACTGGATGGTTGGATACGGTTTTATGTTTGGAGCTAGCCAATCTGGATTTATAGGATTAGACAATTTCTTGTTTGATCCATCTGGAGCTGCAGCTTCTGGTCCTGCAATGACGTTTTTCATATTCCAATCTATGTTCTGTGCCACTGCTGCTTCGATTATATCTGGAGCTGTAGCTGAAAGACTAAAATTCAATAGTTATTTAATCATAACTGCAATTGTAGGAACAATTCTTTATCCTGTAATTGGACACTGGGCATGGGCCAACAGCGATGATAATTATGGAGGCGATTTATCCACAGGTTGGCTTTATGATTTAGGATTTATAGATTTTGCGGGCTCTACCGTAGTTCACTCAACCGGGGGATGGATAGGGTTGGCAATTATATTAATAATTGGGCCAAGAAGTGGCAGATTCGGCGATGGAGAAACAAGGAAATTTTCACCTAGTAATTTGCCTCTGTCTGTTCTTGGTGTTTTGCTGCTAGGGTTTGGATGGCACGGATTCAATGGCGGAAGCAATTTAGTACTTGATGATGAAGTACCTCTAATCCTTCTAAATACATTCCTAGCTGCAGCAGCAGGAATAGTGGCCTGTTTACTTTATTGGGTACTACAGAATGAAACTGCACCTGCTGGTGATTTGATAAACGGCGTGTTAGCTGGGCTGGTGGCTGTAACTGCAAGTGCGAACTGGATTTCTCCGTTTGGTTCAGTTGTAATTGGAGCTGGTGGGGGTATCGTTGCTCTATATGCTACTCGATTACTTGAAAAATGGCAATTAGATGACCCTGTAGGAGCAATTCCAGTTCATCTCGCAGCAGGAATCTTCGGAACATTAATGTTGCCTTTTTTTGCAATGGAAGAAAAATTAATTAACAATGAGAACCTTAGCGACTATACAGGAAATGTAAGATTAGACCAGTTTATAGCACAGTTCATTGGAATTAGCGCAGTCGGATTTTACGCATTCTCCTTAAGTTACTTTTTGTTTAACTCTATAAACAACATAAACGCACTAAGAGTTAGCCAAGAAGCTGAAGATATCGGACTTAATATAGCTGAACATGACTCAAGCAGCGATCAAATTGACCTTCTAAAAATAATGCAGTATCAAAATGATACAGGAGATTTATCCGTCAGGGGGCCAGAGGACTTGTTTACCGAAGCAGGCCAAATAGGCTACCATTACAATCTCTTAATGGACAGTTTAGAAAAATCTGAAAAAGTGATGAAGTCTCAAAAAGATGACCTCGAAATTGCGATGGATAAAGCAAAGAGTGCAAATAAGGCCAAATCCGACTTTTTAGCTAAAATGAGTCATGAGCTTAGAACACCATTAAATGCAATAATTGGATACAGCGAAATGTTAATTGAAGATGCAGAAGATGATGGATTGGATATTTATGCCGAAGATTTGACTAAGATAAATTCTTCTGGGGAACACTTGCTTACTTTGATAAATGATATTCTAGATTTATCAAAAATCGAAGCCGGAAAAATGGAACTGCATATAGAGGAATTTCAATTTTCTGACATTCTAAAGCAAATCGAAGCTACAGCAAAACCATTGGTAGAGAAGAATAACAACAAATTCATAGTAGAGGACAAGGTAAAGAATGTTAAGCTAAAAAATGATCAAACAAAATTAAGACAAATTATTTTCAATATGCTCAGTAACGCCGCCAAGTTTACAAAAAAAGGAAGGATTACGATGCTAATAGAGAAGGTAGACAACAAGAATATCAAGTTTGATATCAAGGATACTGGAATAGGAATGAATGAAGAACAACTGAAAAACGTATTTGAGGAATTTACCCAGGCTGAATCATCCACTTCCAAAGATTACGGTGGCACGGGACTTGGACTGCCAATTAGTAAGAAAATGACTGAAATGATGGGTGGCCAAATTGACTCAGTAAGTGAGGTAGGGAAGGGTACAACATTTACGATAACTATACCCATTTCCGTAAAGGCTTAGAAAGCAAATATCTAGTAAAGTTATTCTTATATAATAAACACATATAATAGCAATATGATCGATTATGACGAAGTCGAAATTAACCGTTTTACTCGTACCTTCACAGATCCCGATATGGAGGCAGGGTACTTAGAAGATCGATGGGAAAAAAATAAACGGTTCATAAGGACAGTCGTTATTGCAGGGCATTTTTTGTTTTATCCTATTATAATTGATGACGTGAACCAACTTGGACCCGGAGTATCTAATGTACCTGTAACATATTTTATTCCATTTATTTTGTCATTCCCAATAACTTGGATGCTAATATTAAGAGAGGATTTACTTAAGGAGCATTACTCAAATTATTTTACTTTCGTCAACATGGCATTTATGTTAAACGGGGCTTACTATTATAACTTAGACCATTCAGCAACATTTCCTCCTGGGGTGATAGTTGTTCCTTTGACAATTCTACTGTTCTTCATGCTTTATCCGATTAATTTCTTAAACTCTTTACTTTTAGTTGTTACGTCTTCGACTGGATTTCTAATTTACCTATCAAATATAGATTTAATCGAAAACTCCCAAATCTTTTACGTTTATGGAATGCCATTTGCATACGGTGGTTTTGTGAAATGGTCCAACGAAAATAATCGTCGGCTGGATTATTGGAAAAATGTCGAGCTTAATTTATTGAGTATTAAGGCTGAATCTGCGAGCAAAGCAAAATCTGAATTCCTAGCTAATATGAGTCATGAACTCAGAACTCCTCTTAACGCAATAATTGGCTATAGTGAAATGCTGATTGAGGAAGCTGAAGACGATGAATTAGACAATTATGTGCAAGACCTTAGCAAGGTTCACTCCTCTGGAGAACACCTGCTAAGCCTGATTAACGAAATTTTGGATTTATCAAAAATAGAAGCTGGAAAAATGGAAATGTATATAGAAGAATTTGATTTCAATTTGCATTTGGACCAGATCGAAGCAACAGCAAAACCTCTCATCGAAAAGAACCACAATAAGTTTGTTATCGATAAACCTAACGATATTAAGAATTTGACTAACGACCAAACAAAACTAAGGCAAATACTGTTCAATATGCTTAGCAACGCAGCTAAATTTACAAAAGATGGTGTTGTCACACTTGCAGTTTCTAATTATGGCGATAAGATTAGGTTTGCAGTAAGTGATACAGGTATTGGTATGAATCCCGAACAACTTGGTAAAGTTTTCGAAGAATTTACCCAAGCCGAATCATCCACTTCCAAGAATTATGGAGGAACTGGACTGGGATTACCAATAAGCAAGAAAATAGCTGAAATGATGGGAGGCATAATGGAGGTTGAAAGTGAAGAAGGTAAGGGAACAACTTTTTCAATCACTATACCTGTGGTTGTTTCAGAGGTAAAAAAATGACAAAGATTTTACTTGTTGAAGACAACGAAATGAACAAAGATATGTTGAGCCGAAGGCTAATTAAAAAAGGATACGACATAGTATTTGCAATGGATGGTCAAGAGGCCATTGATATGGCAGTCTCAGAATCTCCAGATGTAATTTTAATGGACATGGGCCTTCCGGTTAAAGACGGAATGCAAGCTACTAAAGAAATCAAAGAAAATCCTAACACCACAAACATTCCCATAATCGCTTTAACCGCAAATGCCATGGCTGAGCACAGGCAGGAAGCTTTAGATGGTGGGTGTGATGAATATGAAACTAAACCCGTGCGGCTACCTTCTCTATTGGAAAAAATTGAGCATTTCACTTAGTCTGGAATAAGAACTACCTTACCAAACATAGTTCCTTCCTCTAGAATTTCGTGACCTCTTACACCTTCTGAGAGTGGAAGTTCACAATCAATGACTGGCTTGATAGCTCCAGAACCAATCAATTTTATTAGCTCTGTAAATTCGGCATGAGAACCCATAGTAGATCCAAGAATAGACAATTGTTTAGCAAATAAATAACGGATATCAGTCTCAGCAATTGGACCTTTAGTATTTCCAACTGTAACTATTCGGCCACCTATGCCTGCCAATTTAATTGAACGAGACCAAGTAGGCTTTCCTACATTATCTACAACAATATCGTACCCTTTCCTTCCGATAACAGGGAATAGTTCCTTGTGCCAATCTTCATTAGCTTTGTAATCTACAACAAAGGAAGCACCTAAATCTTCTGCCTTAGATTTCTTTTTAGCACCTCCAGCAACTACGTGAACTTCAGCACCGAAATGTTTTGCAATCTGAATAGATAAAGAATTCACTCCTCCACCTGAACCCATTACAAGGACATTATCTCCCTTCTGTATTCCTGCTCTAGTTACTAACATCCTGTAAGCCGTTAGACCAGCAAGAAGAGGTGCAGCTGCCTGACTCGCAGTCAAACCCTCTGGACGCCTATGAACGTTATCTACAGGGACGCAAACGTATTCTGCGCATCCCCCACTGATGTGCTCACCTAGAATTTTGTACCCTGGACTCATACTATCTAATCCTTTTTCTGTCCATGAATCTACTATTGAAGAGATACCGGGATCAATTACAACCTTGTCTCCCTCTTTCCAAGAACCATTTCCTTCGACAACAATACCTGAAACATCACTACCACCGATATGTGGCATTGACAAATTTAAACCTGGCCAGCCTTTACGAATCCAAACATCTAAATGATTCAGTGCACAAGCTTCAACCTTAATTAAAACATGATTTTCTTTGTTTTCTAAATCAGGTAAATCCTCATAGTGCAATACTTCTCTTTCACCATGCTCTTCAAAGTACAATGCTTTCATAATTTACTGTAAACCTGACGGTATATATTCTAAAGCTTCAAGTCTTGCTTGGGCCTTTACTAGAATTTTATTTGATTCCCCAATTATGAAATTTAATCTATCTTTATCAGGCGGACTAATAACTCCTTTTCGGAAAAGTAAGTTATCTATGCGGTTTGCAGATAAGATTTCTACGTTCCATTTTTCATCATTTCCTGTAATTAATGAGGAATATTTCCATCCCTGGCCGTGTACAATACCTCTTAACTTGATTGCTAATTCCATAGTTCGGCAAGATAAATGGAAAATAGGTGATTGAGCCTGTAAAATAACAATGGAATTGTCAGGAATATCAAATTCAGAAATAGCACCTTCCACGTCGTCAACAGTCACTTCCCGATGCCAGGTCTTTCTACGCTGTACTGAATCTTTACGCCCTATGTCCGGAAGGATAATTAATTGTATTCTACCTGCGCAGCTTGAAGTTGTGAAAATATCAGGATGTGAATTAAAAGACTTTATGACTGAGATAACACCTTCATCAACTAAACCTTCTGAAAGAGCGTATTCTAATTTTTTCATTGCATTTGATTTGTATTGGCTAAATTCCATTATACACCAACCATACTAACTATTACCTTCCTATTATGTGTTTGGTCTCTATGTTCCCAAATGTAAATGCCCTGCCAAGTACCTAATGAAAGTTTGGAATTAACAAATGGAATGCTTTCTGAAGTACTAGTGAGCGCTGAGCGAATGTGAGCGGGCATATCGTCCTTACCTTCCATGTTATGAACATAGGGGAAATCCTCTGGAACTAATTTACAAAAAATAGTTTCAAAATCTTGTCTTACAGAAGGATCATAGTTTTCTTGAATAACTAAACTAGCACTTGTATGTTTGATAAATAGGCTGCAAACTCCATTGCCCAAGCCTGATTCTGAAACAAGAGCTTGAACATTTTTAGTAATATCTAGAAATGTCTTAGGCGATGTAACAATTTCCAAAGTTTTTTGGTATAACGCCATAGTACTAATTAAGAGAGGCGCAAATAAGACTATCATGTTAACTATAGTTGGCTTAGGACTAGGTGGGCCAAATTCAATAACCATGGATGGAGTTATTGCATTAAGTACGTCTGAACATATATTCTATGAGACATATACTTCTCCAATTCATTCTGAAACATTGGAATGGATTGAAATGAAATCACAGAGAAAGCCCATTCATCTTTCTCGCAATCAAGTAGAAGAGCCAAAAGAACTGATAGATTTAGCTAAGGAAACAAATGTTTCCCTGCTAATAGTAGGTGATGCGCTATCTGCAACTACTCACGTGAGTTTACTTCTTGACTGTAAAAAGAACAGTGTTGAATATCAAGTAATTCACAATGCTTCTGTTCTTACGGCCGTAGCTGGAGTTTTAGGACTTCAGCACTATAATTTTGGTCCTGTCGCCACACTTGTTTTGCCTGAGGGAGATTACAAACCGCTTAGCCCAATAGATAAAATAAAAACTAATATAGAAAATGGAAATCATTCATTAGTTCTACTTGATATTAAAGCAGACAATCCAGACGAAGAACCGAAATACATGTCAGCTTCCCAAGCAGCAGAACAAATGATAGAAGCTGGAATTGAAAAAAATACAATGGTAGCCGCAGCAGCTAGGGTCGGTAGAGAAGACCAAAAATTATGGTATGGAAAATTAAAATATTTGGCAAATAAGGATCTCGGAAAAGAACCACACAGCGTTGTTGTTCCTTCTAAATTACACTTCACAGAACGGGATTTCCTCGAGAACCTGTAACCGTTCCTGTTTTAAGCCCCCTTTGAACTAGTTCTACCTAGATGCAGGGATGGATTGCACTAGAGAACGGTTCTGTTTTTTTTGGTGACTCTTTTGGTTATCAAGATACAGTTGAAGGAGAGCTCGTTTTCAATACGTCAATGACGGGCTATCAGGAAGCTCTTACAGACCCCAGTTACGCGGGTCAAATACTGATGTTTACTTTTCCACAGATTGGAAATTACGGATGTAACAAGGAAAATTATGAGTCCGATAAAATTCAAACTAAGGCATGTATTGTCAAAGAATGGTGCCGTTCACCTCATCAAGGAGAAGAAAATTTTGACCAATGGCTAAAACGCGAAAAAATTCCTGGACTTGAAGGCATAGATACTAGGCAATTAACTATTACTACAAGAGAATCGGGAACCTTGAGGGCCATTATGTGTACTGATGGTAAAATGACGCCTGACGAAGGAGTAAAGAAAGCAAAAGTAATGGAATGGCCTTCCAACTCGAACCTGGTAGCAGATGTTTCAACTAAAAAAATCTATAAAGAAGGAAAGAAGGGGCCCAATGTAACCTTATTCGACTGGGGTGTGAAAAAGTCAATTGTAACTAACTTGGCAAAGAAAAACAAAGTTACAGTAGTTCCTTGGAACAGTAGTATTGAAGAAATCCGCAATACAAATCCAGATTTAATTTTCATGAGTAACGGACCTGGAGATCCAGATCATCCTGAAATGAAACCTGTTGTAGATAATATCAGTGAACTGATTAAGGAATTTCCGACAATTGGAATATGCTTAGGCCATCAAATCTTGGGTCTTGCATTGGGTGGAGAAACTTACAAGCTAAAATATGGCCACCGGGGAGGAAACCAACCAGTAAAACATGTTAGAACTGAAAATGTTTACATTACTTCACAAAATCATGGTTTTGCACTCCATAAGTTACCAAAAGGAGTTAGAGAAACGTTTGTAAATCTAAATGATGGAACCTGTGAGGGAATAAGTGGTAAAAATTGCTGGTCTGTACAATTCCATCCAGAAGCTGCACCAGGGCCTATGGATGCAAACGTATTGTTTGAAAAGGTAGGGGAAATGATAAATGAATAAAATGAAGATTTTAGTACCTGGTGCGGGACCAATTATAATAGGTCAAGCAGCTGAATTTGACTATTCAGGCTCTCAATGCTGTTCAGCATTAAGAGAAGCAGGCCATGAAGTAGTTCTAGTAAATTCAAATCCAGCAACAATACAAACTGACCCCGATACAGCTGATGTAGTTTACATTGAACCATTGACTGTAGACTCTGTTGAAAAAATAATCGCGAAAGAAAGACCTGATGCAATAATACCTGGTATGGGGGGACAAACCGGACTAAATCTAACTGTGGGTCTTGATGAGAAAGGTGTTTTGGAAAAATATAATGTAAAAATACTCGGTACATCATTAAAATCTATTGAAATGGCTGAAGATAGAGATTTGTTCAGAAAAAGAATGGAAGAAATTGGAGAGCCTGTTGCAAAGAGTGGAATAGCCCACACAATTGAAGAATCATTGAAATTAGCAGAGAAACTAAACTATCCTGTTGTTGTGAGACCTGCTTTTACTTTAGGAGGAACAGGAGGAGGAATTGCATACACTAAAGAAGAGTTAGAAGTAATTTCTGGAAGAGGATTAGCACTTTCACCGGTTAAACAATTACTTGTAGAAGAATCAATTCTAGGCTGGTTAGAATTTGAGTTTGAAGTACTAAGAGATAAAGATGATAATGCAATTATTGTATGTTCAATGGAAAATCTGGATCCTATGGGTGTACATACAGGCGAGTCTGTTGTTGTAGCTCCTTCTCTTACCTTACCTGAAAATGCATACCAAAAGTTGCGTACATCTGCACTAAAAGTTGTAAAAAGTTTAGGTATAATTGGGGGGTGTAATGTTCAATTTGCATACCACTCAAAATCTCAAGACTATATTCTAATAGAAGTCAATCCTAGAGTTTCAAGATCTTCCGCATTAGCTTCTAAGGCTACTGGTGTACCAATTGCTAGAATTGCTGCAATGCTTTGCTTAGGACATAGAATACATGAATTACCAAATCGAGTTACTGGAAACACTAGTGCTGCATTTGAACCATCAATCGATTACGTAATAACGAAAATACCACGATGGCCTTTTGATAAATTTAAACTTGCTGATCGCGAATTAGGGACACAAATGAAATCCACTGGAGAAACAATGTCTATCGGTAGGACGTTTGAGGAATCTTTAATGAAAGCATGGCGTTCAATTGGACAAGGAGAAGGTTATCCCGAATGTCTAGACTGGAATGAGGGTAGATTAAAGAGAAATTTGAAAGTTCCCAATGACCAAAGGCTACATGTTATTTGGACGTATCTCAAGAACAAGGGAGCTACTCAGGAAAGTATCGACGAAGTTTGTAACATAACCGATTTTCATGCATTCTTCATTGAAAGAATAGCCAAACTTGTTCGATTAGAAATTGAAGTTGAGAAATGTAAAAAAACTATTCCTGATAAGTTGTTGACTGAACTGAAGCGAAATGGATTTGGAGATAAACATATTTCCCACCTCACTCAAATTAATCAAAGAGAAATAAGGGAACAAAGAAAGAAACTTGGAATAATATCAAGCTTCCTTATGGTAGACACCTGTGCCGGCGAATTTGAGGCTAAGACTCCATATTTTTATTCAACTTACGCGGATAACAAAGAACCTATCAAAACAGGTAAAAGTATAGTTATTTTAGGATCAGGGCCAATCAGAATAGGCCAAGGAATTGAATTTGACTACTCTACTGTACACGGGGTTCAGGCTGCTAGAGACGCCGGTTATGAAGCTGTAGTTGTAAATAACAATCCAGAAACTGTTTCGACAGATTTTGACGCTTCTGATAGATTATACTTTGAGCCACTGGATCGTGAGTCAATTTTTGAGATACTGGACTTGGAAAAGCCCCATGGAATAGTATTACAACTAGGTGGTCAGACTGCTGTCAACTTAGCTACACACATTGAAGAATATATAAAGCAAGAAAAATTACCTACTAAAATTTTGGGAACTACTGTTCACAATATGGAAATGGCAGAAGACCGAGAAAAATGTGGTCAAATAATGGATAAAAACGGGATACACATGCCTGAGTGGGCTGCAGCTAAAAATTCTGAGGAAGTTGTTGAATTTGCTGAGGAAATAGGATATCCTGTACTAGTAAGACCATCATTTGTCCTTGGGGGTAGAGGAATGGAAATAGTACATAATCGTTCACAGTTGAATAAATATTTGAAACTAGAATCGCATGCAACACCAGAAAAACCTGTTTTAGTTGATAAATTTCTTGAAGGTGCTGTTGAGCTGGACGTTGACTTAATATCTGACGGTAAAAACATTGTCATCGGGGCAATAATGGAACAAATTGAAATGGCAGGAGTTCACTCTGGTGACAGTGCATGTGTCTTGCCTCCCCAGTCTTTAGATGACAAAACTATGAAAGAGATTATCAAAATTTCCAAGAAGGTCGCACGATCTTTGAATGTAGTTGGAGCAGCTAATCTTCAACTTGCTATAAAAGACGAGAAAATTTATCTTTTGGAAGCCAACCCCAGAGCTAGTAGAACATTACCTTTTGTTAGCAAATCAACGGGATATCCATTAGCTAGAATCGCTGTAAACTTAATGTTAGGTGAGAAGATTAAGAATTTACCAGAGATTTTACCTATGAGTGGGGCATCTGTGAAAGTCCCAACCTTTTCATGGTTAAAAATTACGGGTCTTGATACTGTATTAGGACCTGAAATGAAGTCGACAGGAGAGGCAATGGGCCATGGACCCAATTTTGGAACAGCATACCTCAAGGCAATGAAAGGAGGAAATAAGAAAATACCAACCAAGGGAACTGTCTTCCTATCCATCTCTAACGAATTCAAAGTTGAAATTGTAGATCTCGCTAACAGGCTCAAAAAATTAGGATTTAAACTTATAGCAACAAAAGGGACTGCATCACATCTAAGAGCGTCAGAGATAGATTCAGAAGTAATATGGAGAATTTCAGACAAAAAAAGTCCAGATATACTGTCTATTATGAGAGAAGGAAATGTAAATTTAATTGTTAATCTACCTACAGGAAAGAGTGCTGCAACTGACGGAGCTCAAATGAGGAGACTTGCCGTTGAGCTAGGAATACCATTCATAACAACTATAACTGGTGCTAAGGCAGCCATACAATCATTAGAGGAAGGAGAGAATGATTACCTAATGCCAATTAACAAATTATAGTTTGGCACTATGGTACTTCTTTTATATAGTACTACATCGAGCGCAAAGTATTGGTAATATCATGTCCGAAACAAGAGAAATTGTAAGTGTGATAACTTGCGACTTAGAAGGAAGAATTGAAACCTTCAACTCAAATGCTGAAAAGCTATTTGGATACTCTGCAGATGAAGTCATTGGAAAAAAGAGAGTTTCTCTTTTTTCTCCAGGTATGGTTGTACTTGGACACGTTGCAAATTGGCTAGACAAAGCTAAGGAAAACAAGGATGGTTATTCAACAGAGACTACTTTTGTCAGAAAAAGTGGCGAACAGTTCGCAGCTTCATTCAAAATTACTGCCACTGTAATCAAGGGTAAGCACGTAGGATATTGCGGAAGAACCCGAGAATTAAAAGATGTTTCTCCGGAAGATACAATGCCCAAAACCTCTCTTTTGACTAAATTTATATCTGTAGTAGCCATAACAAGACTTCCGTTCTTATCGGCAACATGGATACCTATAATCGCCGCAGTAATATGGGGTCTTAATGCAAATCTGTTTCAAATGGATTGGACGTTATTCGCATTAATATTCTTAGGAGGTTCTTTCTTGCATCTTGCTGCAAATACCTACAACGATTATTTCGATTGGACGAGTGGAACTGATCAATTAAACAATGATTACTTTTTACAGCTTTCTGGAGGAAGTAGAGCTATAGAACTTGGACTCATAACTGAAAAAAAATTATTCCAATTGGCTACTGTTTTCCTTGCTTTAGCCGGAATTCTAGGCCTTGGCATAATGGCTTCATTGGATGACGACAAGTTTGGATTACTATATTATGGACTAGCAGGTGCTTTCTCTGCTTACTTCTACACTGGAACTCCGCTTAGATTAGTCGCAAGAAAAGGGATGGGGGAACTCCTCATAGGCTTGAACTACGGACCACTGATGACCATGGGAACTGTATTTGCAATGAGTGGCATTCACTCATGGGATGCATTTATGTTCGGAATACCTCTCGGACTATTAACAACTGCAATTCTATGGATTAACCAATTCCCTGACAGAGCTTCGGATAAAATAGCTGGTAAGAATCATCTAGTTGTGGTTCTAGGTTTAGAAAGAGCAAGCTGGGGATACCTTATTCTTATGATTTCGGCTTTTACCTCCCTATATGCACTATTCTTCTATGAGGTTGTAACTGAAGGTGCCCTACTGGGATTATTGGCAGCTCCTTTCGCATTATACTTATCCTACTATGTCATGAACAATTATGATCGAAGGGAATTAGCACTGTCGAATTGGGGAACAATAGGCATACATTCATTTTGTGGAATACTAATGATTTTAGGAATACAATATTGGTAATTAAATGGGTCTAAAAACAAAGCTAATATTTGATGAAGAATTAAACAGCTATTACGAATCAGTTAAATCTGAGTTCGAAGATTTTCTTAAAATCGAAATTGCTAAGGAATCTAAAGAGATGGCACCCTTGATAGAAAAGGGAGTTTTAGGTGGAAAGATGTTAAGGCCTGTTTTGTGCAGACTAGTTTCTGACGCATTAGATGGAGATGCCCACTTAGCATTTGAATGTGGCATGGCTTTAGAACTAGTGCACGGAGGGGCGTTAATACATGATGATTGGATAGATGGCGATTCTTTTAGGAGAGCTGCCCCAGCCCTTTGGGAAGAACTTGGGCCACGCTCAGCCATATTAATTGCTGATCTAATGGTAGCTACAGGTTCATTGCATGGGGCTGTCTCAATGGCAACCGGAAAATCCCTTGCCAAATGTATACGAAATTTGTCTGAAGGAGCCATCGCAGACTTTACAGATAAGCAAAACTACAGCGAATCTGTATACCTTCACAGAATAAAGAAGAAAACTGGTGCTCTTTATGGGACTGCTGCCGAACTAGGCGCATTAGTATCATCTGAAACTCATTTGGATATTCCATTGTACAAATACGGCGAAACTGTAGGAATAATTTACCAAATTACGGATGATTATTTAGATTTATACAACTCTATAGCTACAAGAACTCCTGTTGGAGACTTGGCAATAGGAATTCCTACACTTCCGGTTACTCGATTAGTTAAATTCCATAAATATCAAGATGCAGTCAGTGAATTCCTTAATGAAGGAAATTCTGAAAAGTTAATACAAGTTGTAGACTTAGCAGATGCTCAACAAATTTATGAAGAGCTAGTAACACCGTGGATGCAAGTAGCGAGAAAATCTCTTTCCGAAGTTCCTGAATCAAATTACAAGACTTTACTAGAAGAAGTACCACTATCTTTTTCTAACCAATTGATTAGTAAAGATAAAATTTAAAATTTACGTAAATGCCTTCTAGGAGGGTTAGTAATTTTAATATCATTCTTAATTATCGTATCTTGGTCCAACCTCTTTGAAAGTCCTGAATACACTAAATATGAATTAACTTTAGAGTATTCTAGACCTTCTTGATGGCACGAGTTTTTCATTCGCGAACGAAAAGAATTTTTCTTATTAATGTTAAAACCTTTTGGAGTCTTACCTTGCCAAAGATTGTCAAAAATTTTGTATAGATCACTATTCTCGTCAATCATGCAAACAGTTCTCTAGAAGCATCTTCACAAAGAGAATAAAGATCTTGATAGAATAGTGGGAGAATTAGTACAAGGAATAAGATAACAAGCAATGATGTATATCTTATTGAAGTCGAAAATTCAACATCATCTGACTCTTCAGGATCATAAAGATACATGAAGCGAATAACCTTAAGATAATAATACAAGGAAAGCGCGGAATTCAAAACTCCAGCTACGACTAAAGCTATTATCCAAGTTTCACCAGCAACTCCGGCTTGCAGAACGCCGTAAAATAATAAGAACTTACTAATGAAACCTGCCAGAGGTGGAAGGCCAACTAAAGAAAGTAAACAAACGGTCATAGCTAAAGCAAGAAGTTGTGATCTTTTTGCAAGACCCTTAAACGAACTCACATTATATCCTAAACCTGCAGCACCAACACCAGCAACTACAATGAATGCTCCTCCTTTCATGAAAGCGTGAACCATAGTATGAGCTATAGCACCTGCAACTGCATCCTGGGTAAGAGCCGGGAATGCAATCAGTATGTAACCTGCTTGAGCGATAGAAGAATACGCAAGCATTCTACCGATATCTTTTTGTGATAAAGCTGCTAAATTACCTATAGTCATAGACACAAGGGCTATAATTCCGAAAACCAACTTCCATTCATCTGCGAAAGGTTCAAGTGTAAATATGAAAACTTTGAGAAGGGCAACAAAACCCATCGCCTTACTAGCTGCAGCCAATAATGCTGTAACAGGAGTAGGAGCACCTTCGTAAACATCTGGGGCCCAGGCGTGGAAAGGAACTACTGCAATCTTAAAACCCAAACCTGCGATAATAAACAAGCTTGAAATAAATACTAATTCATTAAAATCTCCATCAATTACTCCATTTTCTAAACCATTAAGGAAGGCATTAACGCCTTCAAAAGTAACAGAACCGGTCAATGCGTAGAGAAGAGATATTCCATACAAAGTTAGAGCTGATGAAAAAGCTCCAATAAGTAAATATTTCGCTCCAGCCTCAGTAGATTTATCGTTTGTCTTTCTGAAGGCAACCAAACCATAACTACTGAAAGCTGACAATTCAATCCCTACAAAAATAGTAAGGAAATCATTGGCTGAGGCTGTAATCAACATACCTAATGCACTTGAAAGCAAAAGAACATAGTATTCAGCTTGGTGAGGCTCACCTTCCTTGAAGTATGACGAACTAACAACTGATACAGCTAAAGCTGAAATCAAAAATATAGCTTTGAAAAGTTGTGAAAAATCGTTAATTACAAAATGATCATAAATTATGTAAGATGACGAGGACTTGTCAAAGGAAACATCATCAGGATAGTACCAGAACAAAACAACCAGTAGGAGACTAACAAAAAGGGATATGTTTGAACAAATAGAGTAAGACTTTGTACTCTCCGTAGCGATATAAATTGCTGGAATTGCTAAGATACTAGCAATTAGTATCATTTCAGGTAGGAACAAAAAGGTAGAATCCATTATAGAACCCCCATGAAGTCCAATATATCATAAGAAGCTACTGATATAGGATCCATCAAGTAATGCGGGAAAATACCGAAGAATGCTGCAATGACAATCAAGATGAACATCGGATACATTTCGTACCAAGGAGCCTCATGGACCTTCTTAATATCAACACTTTCGTTTTCAGCGCCAAAAATGGCCCTTTGTAAAGCCCACAAATGATATCCGGCTGTAATAACCATACCAAATATAGGTAACAACAACAAGTAACCATGAGATTGGAAGAAAGCTATGAATACCGCTAACTCAGAAACAAATACAGCCATTCCTGGAACACCAAGACTGCCCATGAAAATAACTACAAACAAACCTGTAGTTGTCGGCTGGCTTTGTGCAATACCTCCCAACTTAGGAATTTCCCTAGTGCCAAGTTGATGCAATAGTACACCGGCGACCATGAACATTGCAGGACTGAGAATACCATGAGCGAACATCATGAAAACTGCACCAGCAAAACCCAATTCTGTCATGGTTGCGACGCCTAACAAAGCCACGCCCATGTGTGAAACACTGGAATATGCAACTAATTTCTTGAGATCTGTCTGGCCTAAACTTAAAACTGCTCCGTACAAAATCGAAACTATAGCTAATGCAACCATTAAAGGAATGAAAAACTCAGCACCGATGGGCAATGGAGGTAGAGCTGCTCTCATAAGCCCGTATAGTCCCATTTTCAACATAACACCAGCAAGAAGAATAGAACCCGCTGTAGGAGCTTGGACATGAGCATCTGGAAGCCAAGTATGCCAAGGAACTGAAGGGATTTTAACTGCAAAACCAATGAATAAAGCTGCAAAAACCCATATCTGAAATTCCCTAGAGAATCCAGAACTATTATTAGCAATATCAATCATGGAAAATGAGTTTACGCCGGCTTCAAAATAAAGTGCCATAAAACCAACTAACATTATCACGGATGCTGTAAAGGTGTAAATGAAGAACTTAATAGACGCGTATCTTCTGTTATCTCCTCCCCATATGGCAATAAGGAAGAACATAGGAATCAAAACTACTTCCCAGAATATATAGAAAACAAAGTAGTCTAATGTTATGAACACTCCATAAAGAGCAGTTTGCATTACAAGAAGCAGAGCGAAAAATAGAGCCGGTTTCTCCTTCTCGTGCCAAGAAAATACAACCGTCAAAGGACAAATGATTCCCGTAAGGAGCACTAAAGGACTGCTCAAACCGTCAACTCCAAGGAGTAACGATACTCCGAGATTAGGTGCCCATTCATACTCTTCCATTAACCTAAAACCATTGCCACTCCCAGCTTTGATAAAAACGATAACTGAAATTGCTAAAGTAAAAAGAGTAGTACTCAACGCGATATACTTATGAGCTTCAGGACTATTTCTGAAAGCAAAGCACCAAAGAGCGCCAATCAATGGGAAAACTAGAAGGTAAGACAACCAAGGAAAGTCGCCGAGCTCCATAGTCATGTCTGGTCTACTTTCTATGACAATTTGCCCTCTCATTTGTAGACCGGCATGTGGTTCACAAATGTAATACAATATCCCTTCTTCCTGAGTGTATGTTGAATTCAATACCCATTCAACACCGTCCACAGGTTCACCAGAATAGAAGAAAATAATATCTCCGCCTGAAACGTATACATTAGAACTTGATGACTCAACTTGAGCAACATTATGAGGTTGACCTGGAGTCCAAACGAAAGTTACATTATCGCCTGGAGCAATAACGAGATTAGCTTCACTAAATATATATGGATTATCTTCTGTTCCGACTAAAACAGTATGGTCTTCAGCTGAAGAAACGCCAGATAGCAGTAGTACGAAAACAAAGGCCAAAGGCAGTCTTAAATTATTCAAATCGACCACCCCATGAAAGGCATAACTACACGAGTAAGTAGAACAAGAGCACCTAAACCTCCAATAGTTAAGGAAGCATAATGGCCTGTAAATCCAGTAGTAATATTCCTTGCATTATTACTAAAATCCATTGAAAGTGAGGCTATCTTGTTAATGATACCATCAATTATATTCCTATCAAACCAATCTGACATTTGTGCAAAAGTATCCCACGTTCTCATACCAAACCAATTGAATAAATCTGACATGTAAAGTCTATTAGACAAAAATGTGTGAGAAACATTCAATATCCATGTATCTTTAACAAATTCAGTGGAGAAAGCTGCGTTACCATCAGGACCTCGCTTGTAAAAGATAACTCCAAAGAATATACCTGTTAATCCAACAGCTACAGATAAATAAGTTAAAGATGAGGACAAAATATGATCAATAATTTCCCACTGAACCATTCCATGAGATTCGTGAGGCTCACCATAATATACATGTGAACTAAATCCACCGCCGAAAACTAAAGTCAAGCCGGAGGTTACAGCAAGTAAAGAAAGAATCATAAGAGGTAAGGTCATAACGAGTGGTGCTTCATGGGCATGAGAATGAACTTTCTTTTCTTCCAAGACCCAATTTCCGGTAACAGAGTGATCTTCTGATGAAACAATACTAGAAACCATTCTACTAGACGGTCCACTAAATGTCATCATCCACATTCGTGTCATGTAAAAAGCAGTCATACCTGCTGTGATTAATGCCATAAACCACAGACCTCCAAAAATTCCTTCATACTCAGCGTTGTAATAAACAGCAACAAGAAGCTCATCTTTAGACCAAAATCCTGAGAAAAAAGGAACTCCTGCAATCGATAATACTCCTAGACCCATTGTTAGAGAAGTAATGGGCATGTTTTTTCGTAATCCACCCATTTCTCTCATATCTTGAGTGTGTACCGCATGAATAACTGCTCCAGAACCCAAGAACAAAAGAGCTTTGAAAAATGCATGATTCATTAAATGGAACAAACTTGCCATGTAGCCCAAGGAGCTCCCAGGATCAGTACCTGAATCGGTAGAATGCCAGAAAGCCCAAGCCCCAGCGCCCAATCCCAAAAACATGTATCCTAACTGAGAAATAGTTGAATAAGCTAGTACTCTTTTTATGTCATTCATAACCATTGCCATACTAGCCGCAATCAAGGCAGTCAAACCTCCAGTAACAGCAATATACAATGCAGTATCGGGACTGTGAACAATCAATGGAAATGCTCTGGCAACTAAAAAAACACCTGCTTTGACCATGGTGGCTGCATGGATTAATGCCGAAACAGTGGTAGGACCTTCCATTGCATCAGGAAGCCAAACATGTAAAGGAAACTGTGCAGATTTACCAACGGAACCTCCAAACAAGCACAAAGTTGCCCACTTGACTTCTTCTAAATTGTCCATAAGAATTTGAGGATCTGCAAATAATTCGGAGTATCTCAAAGTACCAAAAGTATTGTAAAGAATAACAAGGCCGAGAAGTAAGAATACATCACCAACTCTGGTAACTAAAAAGGCTTTTTTAGCTGCAGATGCTGCAGACGGTTTTTCGTACCAAAATCCAATCAATAAGTATGAACAAACGCCCATTAATTCCCAAAATATAAACATCAAAAGGAAGGAGTTAGCAACAACTAAACCGTACATTGCGGCAATAAACAAAGAAATTTCAGCAAAATAGCGTACGCGACGATCTCCCTGATCATCCATATAACTGATTGAGAAGAGAACTACTAAATAAGAAACTACACCGACAACTAAAAGCAACAAGCCAGCAAGAGCATCTATGTAAGTACCAAATTCAAAAGAATATGTAGAACCACTAAACCAGACTCTTGTGGATTCTACATAAGAACCACTTGCAGTTCCATTAACAAATAGATCATAAGCGATAGCTAATGAGAACACGGAGGAAAAACTTACTCCAAAAAGAGCTATTGTTCCGCCCTTTTCAGAATCTTGAAGGCCGAATAAGAGAATTAAAGCAAAAGAAACTAATGGGAAAACAGGTATCATCCATGAATAATGTACAGGAGACTCTGAAGAAGTAAAAAGTAGGTATGCTAACAAGAAGATAGCAAAAGTCAAGAACAATCCAATTTTATTCAATAATATTTTTGGGACACCTTTAGTTTCTCCCATAAATCACCACCTAAGCCTGTTAAGTAAATCAAGCTCTATTGTATCTCGCTGTTTAAACAGACTTAGAAGAATTGCCAAGCCAATTGCAACTTCAGCAGCCGCAATCGTGGTTATGAACAAAGCAACAATTTGGCCGGTTAAATCGTGATAATATGTAGAAAATGCAACAAAATTAATGTTTGCTGCAGTAAGCATAATCTCAACGGACATCAAAACTACAATTGAATTTTTATTTCTAATAACGCCATAAGCACCTATCAATAGGAGGATTGAAGAAAAAAGAATAAAGTGAATAGGATCAATCATCTTTTTCCTCCCTTGCTAAAAATACACCAGCCTGAAGTGCTACAACCATCATTACACCAAGAAGAAGAAAGGGAACTTCCCAATCATTAAAGAGCATAAATGCCAAAAACTTTGTTGTACCAATGCGCAAGTCACTCTGAGAAGAAGACTCTGAGCTGTAACCTAAATCATCAACAGCAAAAACCGACCAAGTATATTCATTGCCTTCAACAAAGTTTGAGTACTCATACACAGTTTCAGAGATATTTGTAGCCTCATGGATTATAGGAATATCTCCGTCTTCATCGTCAAATTCACGAATTTGAATAGTGTAAGTAACTCCTATTTTGTCCCAATTGAGTGTAATCTTTGAAGAAGTATCAAGTTGATGTTCATCTGTTTTAATAAGCTCTGACAAATTGGAACCTGCAATTCCTGTATAATATATTGAGGAAGTGTAATTACCAACTTGCAGTCGAGAACTCGTCGTAGAATTAAATTCAGTCAAGTTAGACTCAAGAACGATTTTATTATCCGAATCAAAAATAACAGCGCGATATGTAACGGCTACAGCATTCCAGTCAAAAGTTAAAGAATCGTCATAGTGATGATAATTATTCTCAGGGAAATTAATCGATGGTGAGCAACCAGTAGGACAACTCGTTGATGCAGGTTCAGAAAGTTTCAAATTAGACCAAGGAACCATGGCTATGGAAACAACAACATAAAGAGCAAAAACTATAACGAAGGCATCTCTGAACCATATTGTTGTTCTACTAGGCACTTTCTCCTCCTTTCAAAGTTCTCTTAGTTAACATAATACCAAAAATTATAACAACAGAAATAGCACCTACGTAAACTAATACTTGAATAACTGCTAAGAATTCAGCATCAGCCAAGATAAACAGACAGGCAGTTAGAAGAAAAACTGCTGAAAGCCAAACGACTGCATGCACAATATCATTTCCGTTGACGACCGCCCAAGCTGAAGCCAAAATTAGTGATGCAATAACCCAGAACAAAACAACAATCATTTCCATGGACTAAGCCTCCGACTCTGAAGCTGGAATTGTGAGGCCACTGGAGCTTGAATTTGATATAGGCTCCATGTGTAGACAGGAAGCTGGACATACTTTAACGCAAGTAGAACAGCCAATACATATTGTATAATCAAAGTAAGGATTTTCAATGTTTCTTACTTTACCACTCTTTAACTCTTTATTGACAGCACCTTCGTCCATAATTATACAATTTGTTGGACAATTGTCTACACATTTACTGCAGCCAATACAAGTCTCTGAATTAAGTGCAGGGGATTCCATCATAAAGTTTGTTAATGGTAAAGTTGGTGATTCCTCTAAGTCGACCTTCATTGAGCGAGCGGGATAAATCAAAGCTTCTCGATTAGTATCTGCTAATTCATAAAAGTCAGTCATTGTCATAGCTCCAGTTGGACAATAATCTTCACAGAAACCACAAAACATACAATGACCAAAATTGATGGCAGGTCTCTCTGCCTTGTTTTTCTTTTTAGCAACATGAGAACCATACCAAGCTTTGTCTTGCTCTTCCTCTGAAAGATCAACAGGTTTCATCTTCAAACATTTATTTGGACAGACTTCACCACATATTCCACAACCTATACACAAATCCCAGATAACAGCATTCATTCCTCTATATGTTGGAGGAGGATCCCTTTTTTCAAGCGGATACATAACCGTTGTTGGCTTACCAAAGGTAGACTTGAAAAACTGTTTCAGTGTAACTTTCATTGGGTTAACAAAAATGTCCATTAAACCAAGATTCTTCCTATCTGAAGCCATCAGAAGACCTCCGGAAGGTTAACTATGTCATCAAAGTAAGGATAAATTTCTACCATAAATATAACGATTAATATATTAATTAAGGAGAGGGGTAAAAGCTTTTTCCAGCCCAATTCTAATATTTGGTCAGTTCTAATTCGTGGAACTGTCCAACGGATAAAAATCCAGAAAATAATTATTAAATAAACCTTGAGCAAAAACCAGATTTCTGGAGGAATTGGCCATGGTCCCGCCCAACCACCTAGGAATAATATTGTGGCAACAGCTGCTCCGGCGAAGCCTCTGATGTACTCAGCAGCTAAGAATAACATGTATCTTATTCCACTATATTCAGTAGTCCAACCTTCCACTAGCTCAGCTTCAGCTTCAGGCAAATCGAAAGGAACTCTTTCTACCTCAGCAAGAATGCAAATCATAAAAACAATGAAACCAATAAATTGGGGAATAAAATTCCACATTGGTAATCCGAACAACCAAGTAGCTTCTCTCTGCTGCTCAACGATGTCTACAGGATTGTAAGAACCAGCTAGGAGAAATACTCCAGCCATACTAAGAAGAAGAGGAATTTCATATGACATAAGTTGTGCAGCTGAACGCATACCACCTATCATAGAATACTTATTGTTAGAGGCCCAACCAGAAGTCAGAACACCAATAGGGGCAATCGAAAAGGCAGCCATAATAACCATCAAACCAGCAGGAGCTGCGGAAGCTGCAAAACGGTCAGAGAGAGGAAATAAGACTAACAAAAATACAGATGATGAGATAAATATTATAGGACCCATTGAAAATAAAAATTTATCAGCTTTATTTGGGATAATCAATTCTTTAGTAATTGCCTTAATTCCATCAGCCATGTTTTGAATTATACCTATACCACTGTAATTACCTTTGAACCTCCATGTAGGGGCTTCACCCGCTAAATCTTCGCCAAGCTCTCTGAATGCCCTAAGTGAGAGCATAGGTCCTCTTCGATCTTGTATACGAGCTGCTATTTTCCTCTCTAAATGAATTACGAGAATTAAGTTGGTCATACCAACAGCAAAAGCAATGTTTACTGCATAAATCCAAGCTAGGGTTACAATACCTCCTTCACTAGCAAACCAGTCTGCCAAGTCGCCAGCTGGATAACTGAATGGAGGAAAAAGATTCCTTTGGAATTCAAGAATTGGAAAAATGAAATTTTCTACGGTAAGCTCTGCCATAGTCTTACACAAACCAAATAATGTCATTTGTCAGTTTCTCCTATACAAATATCAATACTGCCCATAATTGCAGGAATATCAGCTAACTTGTAACCTTTAAGATAGTGAGGACAGGCTGATATTGTTGTAAACATAGGACTTTTTATTTTCCACCTGTAAGGTCTATCAGAACCATCTCCAACTAGGTACATTAATGCTTCTCCTCTAGAATCTTCGGTTCTTCTAAAAGCTTCACCTGAAGCCCTAACTGGAACACGTGAAGACATAGTTGGACCTTGAGGCATTTTCTTAAAACAATCACGTATAATCCTGACTGATTCTTTCATTTCATCAATTCTAACCATATATCTACTGAAACAGTCGCTATACCCAGGACCTGCCTCTCTTGTACAAATATCCCAATCAATTTCTTCATAAATCTCGTAAGTATCTTCAACTCGCAAATCGTGTTTAACTCCACAGCCTCTCAAGTTGGGACCTGTTATTCCCATGTTCATAGCCTGAGTGCCGGTAAACTTACCTACATCCTCTGTTCTCATTCTAAAAATTTTAGAATTTTCAAATAAATCTGCATACTCATCAAGCCTTTGCTCGAAAAGTTTTAAAATTCTCTCAGTCTTCTGTTCGAAACCATCAGGTAAATCTCTCTTGACTCCTCCAATTCTCATATAATTGTAGAGCAAACGACTACCGCTAGGAAGCTCTAGTAAATTCAGAAATAACTCACGATCTCTCCAAAAATAAAGAGCACCTGTGATGTGCCCTAAATCAGGCATGTAAGCACCAGCCCACATTAAATGGGATGCTAATCTTTGTAACTCAAGCATAATCGTTCGGATGTACTGAGCTCTAGTGGGAACTTCAACTTCCATTAATTCTTCTACAGCAAGAACATAACTATGAGTCCAAGTGGTTGAACTAGCATAGCAAAGTCGATCCGTTAAGGTAGTGTTCATGAAATATTTTCGCCTTTCACCCATTTTTTCAACTGAACGATGTAAGTATCCGAGTTCCGGATCTGCGTCGACAATAGTTTCTCCGTCAACTTTAACTTTTAAGGTCCAAAGACCATGAGTCATGGGATGTTGCGGACCCATACTAATCCACATTTCAGCCATTACCACTCCTCCTCGTGTATTTCATACACATAATCTTTTCTAAGGGGATGCCCCGCAAAACCTTCTGGCAAAAGTACCCTGCGAAGATCCGGATGCCCTATGAAATAAATGCCCATTAAATCAAAAGCTTCTCTTTCATGCCAATTGGCACCAAACCACAAATCAGATACAGAATCAATAGAAGGTGAATCTCTCTTCAGATGAATATGTACCTCTATCATGGCGGACATTCTAGTATCATCAACTGTTAACTCACCGCTTAAACAAGACAAGTGATAAACTAATTCGAAATCAGGTTGATTGTCAACAGCAGTAATCAATGAACAATGTTCAAAATAAAAATCTTCTTTAAGCTGAGTAAAAAATGCCTTAGAAACTGATTTTTCTAAATCTATTTTAATAACATTCTGACGGATAAGAGAAAGATTTGAAACTCCTTTGATTGCTTTTAACTCTTTCTGCAGATCCTTGAAATTCATAATTAATCTCGCCTTAAGAACATACCAGGCTCTTTTTCACGTATTTTCTTTTGCAATGTAAGAAATCCGTGCATGAGCGCTTCGGGCCTTACAGGACAACCTGGAATGTAAACGTCTACTGGCATGAATGTATCAGCCCCGGCTACAACAGAATAAGAATCCCAATATGGACCTCCTGAAATCGCACACTCTCCCATAGCTATTACCCACTTAGGCTCAGGCATTTGCTCATACAATGTCTTCAGTTTAGGCCTTAATTTTTCACAAACTGGCCCATTAACGATAAGAACATCACACTGGCGAGGAGACGAACGATAAACAAGACCTAACCTATCTATGTCATGATCTGGTGCAGAAGCCTGACCCATTTCAATTGCACAACACATAATACCAAAGTGCAAAGGATGAGGCGAAAACCTTTGAGCAAAATTGAAAATTGGACGCGTCACTCGATCAACAACTTCTCTCATGCCCGTTGCTTCGGATGCGTTGTAGACTGCATCGTCAATCCAATTAAGTAGTTGATCAGAACGTAATGCAAGCCAGTCACCTGCAGGCCCGTCTTCCATTATTTTCTCACGGTCAGTTGTCTTTGAACCAAGACCTCTTCTCAATTCTGGGTTACCTCTAATTCCTTTTGAACTCATATCCAAATCACATCCTCTTTTCTAAAAGCATACCACAATCCAAGTAATGTTATCAGCAAAAATAACATCATTATAACTTTTGCAGAGACTTGAAGTGTTAGATATACTTGAACCCAAAGAATCAAAAAAACAACAACTAAGTCAAATACTACGAAAAGAATTGCAAACATGTAATATTGAAAATGGAACTGGATATGAGCTTCACCAACTGGTATCTCACCACATTCATAAGTAGAATTTTTTAGAGCATTGTCATTATTAGGGCGGAAGAATCTTCCCGCAAAGAATGTCAAGATAGGGAACGATAGCGCTATAAGCGCAAAAATACCTATCGGAACGTACTCATGTCCAAGCACATTTACCCTTCTATATATCCCTATTAAAAGCGTTCGGGCTAATGCCAAAAAAAAATCCATAATAAAGCATAACTAGACATCTTCATATAATTGAGCCAGAATGACTAAAGATTACAAGAGAATTACAACAAACGTGCTTCAGGAAATGAAAGACAATAATGAAAAAATATCAATGTTGACATCATATGACTTTACGCTAGCTAAAATCGTTGATAACGCAGGAATTGACGTCATTTTAGTTGGAGACTCTGCATCAAATGTAATGGCAGGTCACGAAACAACTTTGCCGATAACACTAGATCACATGATTTATCATGCAATTTCGGTAGTTAAGGCAGCTAGTAGAGCATTAGTGGTAGTTGATTTACCTTTCGGTTCATATCAAGGTGATTCCAAAAAAGCACTACGATCATCAATTAGAATAATGAAAGAGTCTGGTGCTCATGCAGTAAAACTGGAGGGAGGAAACGAAATAATTGATTCAGTACAAAGAATACTGACGGCAGGAATTCCCGTAATGGGTCATTTGGGACTTACTCCCCAATCGATATATAAATTTGGAACTTACACTGTAAGAGCTAAGCAAGAAGCTGAAGCGGAAAAACTAATTGAAGACGCTAAATTATTGCAAGAGGCAGGATGCTTCGCAATTGTTTTAGAAAAAATACCTGCAGGTCTAGCCGAAAAAGTCTCAAATGAATTAGAAATACCAATAATAGGAATTGGGGCTGGAAACGGAGTTGACGGACAAGTTCTTGTTCTACATGACATGTTGGGAATGACGCATGAATTCAATCCTAGATTCTTGAGAAGATATCTGAATTTGTACGAGGATATAAATCAAGCTGTCAAAAATTACGTTGATGACGTGAAGAATCAAGACTTCCCGAATAAAAACGAAGAATATTAATTACTCATAAACGAGTACTTACTCATTTTATTTAATGCATGCTCTAATAGAAAAGTGTGGATACAAAAATTGTCATAAACTGTGCAATGTCTGCAGATGGTAAAATAGCACTTCCTGACAGAAGCCAAATTAGACTTTCTAACAAGGAAGACATGGAAAGAGTAAATAAATTAAGGAAAGAATCGGATGCTATTCTAGTAGGAATCGGGACTGTAATTGAGGATAATCCAAGACTAATAATAAAGAATAATAAAATTTTGTCCACAAATCCAGTAAGAGTAGTCCTCGACACTAATGGCAGAACGCCAATAAATTCAAACGTACTTGATGATAAATCTAGAACAATCATTGCAGTAGGAAATCATTTTACTGGAGAAATCCCAGGGAATTCGGAAGTTATTAAGTGTGGAGACGAACAAATAGACATCGAATTGTTAATGGAGAAATTATACGAAAGAGGGTTAAAAAATATTTTAGTAGAAGGCGGCGAAAACGTACTTTGGTCATTCTTAAATCAAAACTTATTTGATGAGATTAATATTTTTGTCGCAAGTGTGATTGTTGGTGGAGAAAAAACACCAACCGTAGCGGGAGGGCCCGGTTTTACAAACAAGATTGATACT
>Ga0207985_1000025_pt1 | contig 41188 bp, 52 predicted proteins | sample ETNtaG_3_FD_185761 | JGI IMG/M metagenome (GOLD analysis project Ga0207985, IMG submission 185761) | Marine microbial and viral communities from oxygen minimum zone, Eastern Pacific Ocean - ETNP201302SV84 (SPAdes) (version 2) | ecosystem: Environmental > Aquatic > Marine > Unclassified ...
AGGTTGGCTATCCATATAGATTGGAAGCAAAATTTGATGATAATTTAAAACTTATTGAGCTTTTTGATGATTACATTGGCCCAACATCAGATGATCTGGAGGTCTCTGATGAAGCATTTGAATCACATATGGCTGAGTTAAATTTCACTACATCTGATATTAAGTTGTATCCAGATAGTCGCAGTGATGATAGCTCTGATGTAAAGGGTTTAACTTTTGAAGAAGCTAAATTAGGTTTATCAAAACAATTTAATATTCCGGCAAATAAAATTGAAATTATTTTAAGAGGGTAACAATACATGAAATTAACAGAACATTGCAAAAAAAGAATTCAACAAAGAGGCATTCATCCCGATACTATTTACTTAATCAGAGAACATGGAAGAAAAATCAATACCCATGGTGATTTCAAAATGTTTCTTGATAAGAAAGCTCTAAAAAGTTTACTAAATTGTCGTGATATAGGAAACAATGTTAAAAGACTTGAAAGACAATTAAAAACAACAGCAATTGTAATTACTGGATGTGGATCTCAGTGCATCACTGCTATGAAAATTCATGAATCCAAAAGATTAAATTGGAAAAATGTGAGGTGGAATTAAATGAAAGAATTTGAAATGAGTGTAAGTATTGATGGTCAAACTAATCTTTTGAGAACTTGGGGTGAGAGTGTGGCTCATGCCATCGATAACATGATTTTGCTTTCAGATGTTCAAGATATTTATAAAATTAAGCAAGTGACAAGTGGAAAAATTTATAACTTTAATGGTGACTTTCAAGCTTTACGATCAATGCGTCTTTTAGTTGTAGATGGTAACAGAGAGCTAATTGATGGCAAGGGCATTATTTTACATTAATGAGGATAATGAAAAGGGACTTTGTTTATTTTTTTATGATTTTAACTCTTGGTGGTAGCTGTTATTTTTATATTGACGAGATTAGATCTCAGCAATTAAATATTTGTTACCAAGAATTTAGCAAATTTATGGAGTTATTGGAGGATAGTGATTATGAATAAGTTTATTGGAAGTATTGAAGAATTCATCAGTAAACAAGATAAAAAGATTCGCCAAAAAGTTCGAAACAAAGCTGTAAAAAAAGCAGAAAAAAATCTGATCATGCACGGGCGCAAACAAGATGATCTGACACCTGAGGAATGGAGCTTTGTGATTGCCGATGAAGAGAAAGAGTTATGGAATCGTTATCAAAAAGGCGGATTGGCTGCTCTCGTAGCAATTATGTTTTGGTTGCCATAAATGTTTAGGTATCTTAAATTGTTGTTTTCTGCTTTATGGTTAAAGGAGAACTATAAATTTGCCTTTCGTTTTCTTGTCTCTGTTTTGGGCATATTTTTAGCAAATCTAATTTACTCAAAATATGAAGCAGTCATGCTAATAACTAATCCCGAGAAACTTTTTATCCCCCTTTATATTTATACAGCAATAATTTTGGTTTTTGTGGTGTGGACTTGTATGGCATTAAAATCAGTTTTGTCGTGGCAAAAATTGCAGGAATTAGAGAAATTGCAAAATAGCTTTAAAGATAAAAGTGCTAGTTATAAAGATTTTGAAGATGTAAATAAACATCCAAATCTGACCTCAAGGGTAAAGTCACTTTTAGAAAAGGATTAGACCTAATAAATTAAATAAGCTGATACATTCCAAAAATTAAATAAATTTTCAGTTGTTTCTTGTGCTTCTGGAATTGAAAAAGTAATAGAATGTTGACCCTTTTTAAGGGGTCCAAGTTCTAGGATTGTGGGTAGGACATTGCTGCCGGGACACCAACCGGATCTTGAATAATCAGATGAGGCAATACGCTCCTCAATAATTTCCCCTTTCCACTCTGCCGGAGTCATCCAGACTCCTGAACTAGGATTAAATCTTCGAAACGATGCACAGTCATCGCGCCATGGGATAAATTCTTTAACCACATCGTTGTTCAAAGAAATTACATTAAGTCTTTGGGTAAATTCATCACCAGTGCTATGTCCACCATGACCAGTAGTTAAGTAATATAGCTGCACATGGTCATAATCTTGTTCTAGGTAAAAGGTTTTTGTTATAGGTACGGTTGCAAATTTGTCATAACCGGTTTGTCCAGGAAACATTGGAGTGGTATTTAATAACGGAATAATATCTTTTTGTGGTGGTTGTATTCGTACAAAGTGCTCATCAAACTGGAGACTGACATCAACTAACCAGCCCTCATTGGACCAAGTATCAATGTAAAGACCCAACCATACTTCTCCTTCTAAAATTGGAAGCAGATGCGAGATATCAGTTTCCCAAGTAATATCATCTTCCCATCTGGGAATGTAAGATGGTTTTAATTTTTGAATATGTTCTTGATCATTAAAATAACCAACCCCAAATGGAGTTATGAATCTTAATAATTCGACGGAGTTGGTATGATCCAAATTTTCAAGCTCTGCCCCAGGCAAGATAAAAAAGGAACCTGATTTATCCCATGGATCCCCAGTGGATTCCAGTCGGATGGTAGCTTGTGCATGGTGATAATAATTTTTTTTTGGCAGTTGTATTTTCTTTAAGACTAATCTACCTGAACCCAGTGAGACCATATTCTCTAAAGCATCAGTTTCCATGTCTGGGGAGAAACTAATGGTTTGTTTGTCAAAGACAGTAATAGTTTTATCAGAGATCATTTCATTGTGCGAGCAAGAAATAATCAGTAGGCAGCCTAGCAACATAGATGTTGATATTTTCATAACACTAATACCGGAAATAGAATTACCAGCAACAAGACTGTAATTTGCATAAGAATAAATGGAACCACTCCTTGATATATGTACTGCGTTTTAATAGATGCATCAGCTACTCCTCTCAAATAAAAAAGTGAAAATCCAAATGGTGGAGTTAAGAAAGAAGTCTGCAAGTTGATAGCCAGGAGCACGGCTAACCAAACTGGATCAAATCCCATCATTAATAAAGGTGGTGCAAGCAGGGGGATAAAGACATAACAAATTTCAATAAAATCCAGAATAAAACCAAGAAGAAAGATCATCAGCATGACAAATAGTAATGCAGAATATTTACCACCAGGCACTAACTCAAAAATAACATCAACTAAAGCATCACCACCAACACCTCTGAAGATTAGTGAAAAAATCGAGGCCCCGATGAGAATAGCAAAAATCATTGTCGTGATCAGAGCCGTTCGTTGACTAACTTCTTTGATTAAATTCATGCTCAATTTTTTGAGAAAGAGAGCTATGCCGATGGCTCCCATTGCTCCAATAGCAGCAGCTTCAGTGGGAGTCGCAATACCTGCAATGATTGAACCTAGAACAAGAAAAATTAATAACATTGGGGGTACTAATGATCGCAAAATAGGCTGAAGCGTCAGATTAGTATCTATATCAGAGTTTGCCGGAAGATTACGATTAAAGTAGATAGAATAGATTAAAAAAAATAGACAGATTAACAAGCCAGGAACTATTGCACCCACAAAGAGATCACCAACAGATACGGTTTCAACAGCAAAAATACCTAAATCATTTTGAGCTCTTTGATAGGCGTTTGACATGACATCTCCCAATAGTACTAAGGCAATGGAAGGGGGGATAATTTGCCCCAAGGTCCCGGTTGCAGCCACTAAACCCGATGAAAATTTTTTGTTATAACCTTCTTGGATAAGTGCAGGTAAAGACATCAATCCCATAGTCACTACAGTTGCACCAACTATACCAGTGCTTGCAGCTAGCAATGCTCCTACAATAATAATGGAAATACTCAAACCACCTTTGATATTACGAAAGGCTTTGGCCATATCAGTAAGCATTTGTGCGGCAATCCCCGATTTTTCTAGTACCACTCCCATAAATACAAATAAAGGCACGGCTAGCAAAGTTTGATTGTTCATGATCCCAAAAATTCTTATAGGAATGGTTTTGAGTAAGTTCACTTCAAAAAACCCTAATACAACTCCCATACCTGCAAACAAAATAGAAGTACCTGCTAGGGTAAATGCTACGGGGTATCCCAAGAGCAGTGCTCCACATACACAAATAATAAGCAGCAGTGCAATTATTTCCATAATTTGAACAGTTGAGACAAAGTAGCGAGAGTTAAAACAATTGGAAATAAAATAATAAGAGTCTTATGTAAATAAACTGTTGGTAAACCACCAGGTTCAGTTGATGCTTCCTTCAATGTCCATGACATAGCAACAAAATCGATAGAATACCAACCAATAATCACAACTAAAGGAATCACAAAACAAATCAGACCAAAAATATTTACCCATTTTTGATACTTATGTGAACTATTCTTATAAAGAATATCGACCCTCACATGCTCATCTTCGGTCAGTGCCCAACCTGCACACCCCAAAAAGACTATGGCATGTAAATACAAAACAACTTCTTGTAAGTCAGCTCGACCTATCCCTAAAAAATACCGAGAAAAGACGACAATAACTACTAAAAACACAATTATTGGTAATAAATAGGAAAAAAGTTTACCGATCAATTGATTCATCTTTTGTTCTTTTCTAAAATACTCTTCATGATTACCGTATTATCACCTGCTAAGACCCTTGATTATAGTGTGAATTACACTGACAAGCATACTGTCCCAAGTTTTTTGCCAAAATCGAGTCAATTAGTTAAAACATTGAAAGCTAAAGAACCCAGTGAGATAGCCTCTTTAATGGGTTTGAGTGATAAGTTGGCATCACTTAATTTTGACCGTTATCAATCTTGGAATGCTTCAAAAAAATTATCTAATACAGCAAAACCAGCTTTGCTTGTCTTCAAAGGAGATGTGTATCAGGGTCTTCAGGCAGAAGACTTTAATAAACAAGACATGACATTTGCACAGAAGCATTTGCGAATACTTTCCGGCTTGTACGGAGCTCTAAAGCCTTTAGATGTTATGAAGCCTTATCGATTAGAAATGGGGACCAAATTGCAAATTAATGGCTCCAAAAATTTATATGAATTTTGGGGTGATACGGTAAGGGATTCAGTCCTAAGTGATTCGAATACTCTTATAAATCTTGCTTCAAATGAATATTACAAAGTGCTTGGAAATATTGCTGAGGATGCGAATGTGATTTCACCAGTGTTCAAAGACAATACTAAAGGAACTTATAAAATTATAAGTTTTTATGCCAAAAAAGCTAGAGGATTAATGGCAAGGTTTATTGTGCAAAATCGTATCAAAGATCCGGCTGATCTATCTGCTTTTAATTTAGAGGGATATAAATTCAGTAAACAAGACTCAACTAGTTCTCAACCAGTTTTTTTAAGAAAACATTAACTTCCAGTCTCGTCAAAATCTTTAACGTCAGCCAACTTTTTGAAAGTTGCCTCACGTTTTTCAAGAAATGCACTGATGGCTTCAGTCATATCCTCTTGACTCAGCATTGCTCCACTCCATAGAGCATTATATTCAAGACTATCTTCAATAGTGTGATCGCGAGAATAATTCATGACAGCTTTTAGTCCATGAATAGCAATAGGTGATTTTGAGGCAATCTGTTCCGCAAGTTCTTTGGCGGCTGCAAGCATATCTTCTTGCGAATCGTAAGTATCACTTACCAGACCAGAAGATTTAGCCTCATCGGCATACATGCGTCTTCCTGTGTAGGCAAGTTCACGCATTTTTGAATCAGGTATTAAACGGGGTAGGCGCTGCAAAGTTCCCACATCAGCTGCCATACCTATATTGATTTCCTGAATACAAAAAAATGCCTTTGCTGTCGCTAGGCGAATATCACAGGCAGTTACCATGTCTACCGCACCTCCAATACATCCACCCTGAATTGCAACAATAACTGGTACTCTTATTTTTTCCATAGAGCTGATATATCCTTGGAGTTCTTTAGCTGACCGATAAATAGCTTCACCAACTCGAGCAGCATCAGGTTTTTTATCATTTGGAATATTATCGACACCATGAGAAAACGCATCTAAATCCATGCCCGCACAAAAATGCTTCCCTGTGGATGACATGATGACAACCCTAACTTCAGAGTTACGATTGATCTCATCCATAATATGAGACAACTCCTTCCAAAAACTTCTATTCATTGTATTCAACTCATCTCCACGAGATAAAGTTACTTGGGCTATATGATTTGTTACCGAAAGGTCAAAGCAGGTATATTTACTCATTTTTTTACTATTTCCAATGATTCTTGTATTTTTTCTCGCAATTCTTCAACCAACTCAAAAGTTTCGTAGTGTGATAGCACTACTTTTCTATCTTTACTAAGAATTTTTAATTTTTTCAAAACAAATTCTAGATTATCGGTTAGTTGTTTGCTCATGACTGAAAATTATAAGGAATTGCCGCCCTAAATAAAACTAATTGACTATAATAAGCTCATGAAAATTAGCTCAGACTTGCTGAAATCCCTTAAGGAGTTATCTTTCGAAGCCGCCAATGCGATCATGAAAGTATATTCACAAGAATTTATTAGTGAAGAAAAAAAAGATGGTTCACCAATTACGCAGGCAGATCTTGCTTCCAATAAAATTATTATTGAAGGCTTAAAACTTCTTACTCCCACTATTCCAGTTGTTTCAGAAGAAACCTTTAATGCTGCGGATACTTATGCATCGCAATACTGGCTTATAGACCCATTGGACGGTACAAAAGGTTTTGTTAATAAAGATGGAAATTTTGCAATTAACATTGCCTTAATCAAAATGGGGGAGCCTATATTTGGATTGGTCCAAAGTCCAGTCCTAGAAAAAGTTTGGACTAGTTGCGATGAAAAACCGAATTTAACATTTACATTACATGACAAATTGAGGATTGTGATGTCAAAAAATCATCAAAAAGAGGAAGATCTTAGTTTTTTAAATCATCTAGAAAAGAAAAATATCCCATTTGATTTAGTGCAAAAAGGGAGTTCACTAAAATTTACTGCATTGTGTGATGATGATGCAGATTTGTATCCACGTTTCGGACCTACCTCAGAATGGGACATTGCAGCCCCACATGCTGTATTAAATCAATATGGAGGGCAAACTTTAAGTTTAGAAAATCAAAAATCACTAACTTATGCCAAAGAAAACATCCTAAATCCCCCCTTTGTGGCTTTCAAAAATGAACTAATTTACAAAGAATTTGGTCCAATAGTGGAAGAATTTGCAAAAAAATTGCTATAATTTAGGGTCTACATAATTATTATGTATAATATATTATAAATAAAAAATATAATGGGTACTGATTTACAGAAAATTGAACTGACCACACCAGGTAAAGATATAGAATCTTATCTGGCTTGTGTTCATTCTATTCCGATACTGACTCCGGAACAGGAAAAAGAGCTTGCATTTAAATTATATGAAAAAGATGACCTTGATGCTGCGCGCCAATTGGTTATTCATCATTTAAGGTTTGTTGTCCATATTGCCAGATCTTACTCTGGTTATGGTTTGCCGGTTGGTGATATTATCCAAGAGGGCAATGTTGGGTTGATGAAAGCCGTGAATAAATTTGATCCCAATCGAGGTGTGAAACTCGTATCATTTGCTGTGCATTGGATTAAAGCAGAAATTCATGAGTATATTCTTAAAAATTGGAGACTTGTTAAGATTGCTACAACTAAAGCCCAACGTAAACTATTTTTCAATTTGCGCAGTAAAAAGAAAACTCTTGAATGGTTGACAAAAGAGGAAGCCGAGAATATTGCCAAAGACTTAAATGTAGAAGTAAAAGATGTTTTACATATGGAAAAACGTCTCTCTGCTAACGACACACCATTTGATGCTCCAAGTGATACCAGTGATTCTGATGACCAAATTATGTCACCATCACAATATCTTGAGGACAGTGCTGCTAATCCAGCTGACCTCGTTGAAGCCGAGCAAACAATGGAATTTCATAATGATGAATTGTTAGATGCCCTCAAATCTTTAGATGATAGAAGTAAGGACATTATTTTGCGAAGATACTTAACAGATACTAAAGTTACTTTGCACGAATTAGCAAATGAATATCAAGTATCTGCAGAAAGAATTCGACAAATCGAAAATGGAGCTCTAAAAAAACTTAAGGGTTCTATGTCAGGCAGATTGTGACCGCCCAACGGTTGCAGATAGTACTAAACGGCTCTCCACTTACATTAAAATCTTCATCCTTGTCTGATCTAGTTGATAGCTTGAATCTAACCAATGCAAGATATGCAGTTGAGGTCAATCAAGAAATTATTCCGAAATCAGCAATTGCCGATTATACTCTTACCAACAATGATGTAGTAGAGATTGTGATTGCTGTAGGAGGAGGATAATGGATACTCTAACCATTGGTTCTAGAACCTTTAATTCTCGATTATTAGTAGGTACTGGAAAGTATAAAGATTTTACAGAGACCCAAGAAGCCGTTGAGGCATCAGGAGCAGAAATAGTCACAGTTGCTATTCGCAGGACCAATATCGGTCAAGAGCAAGGTCCAAATTTATTAGAATTCATAAATCCCAACACAACTACTATTCTCCCCAATACTGCAGGATGTTATACCATCACTGATGCTGTCAGAACTTGCCAGTTAGCACGTGAGCTATTAGATGGCCATGATTTGGTCAAACTCGAGGTTCTCGGCGATGAAAAAACTTTATTTCCTAACATGAGTCAGACTATTGAGGCAGCAAAGATTCTAATTGAGGATGGCTTTCAAGTAATGGTTTATTGTACTGATGATCCCATTGCGTGTCAGGAATTAGATGATTTGGGTTGTGTTTCTATCATGCCATTAGCATCCCCAATTGGTTCAGGATTGGGTATTACAAATCCATATAATATTCAAATAATTCTTGAAAATGCGACTAAACCAATCATTGTTGATGCTGGAGTTGGAACAGCATCAGATGCTGCTATTGCAATGGAGTTAGGATGCGATGGTGTATTGATGAATACTGCTATTGCTGAGGCTAAAAAACCAGTTTTAATGGCCTCTGCTATGCGTAAAGCAATTGAATCAGGAAGAGAAGCATTTCTTGCAGGAAGAATGTCAAAGCGATTATATGCATCAAAGTCATCACCTGGTGACGGCACTATTGATTGACCCTTGCGATACAAATTTTTACCAAGTTTTGCTAGAAGAAAAGGGCGAATTACCAATGCGCAAAAAAAATATTTGCTTCATTTAGATAAGTTCTTAATTCATTCCTGCCAAGACATTCAAACTGCGGCTGCAAAGTTTGAGCATATTTCACTTGAAATTGGTTTCGGCAATGGTGAAGATTTCTTTAAATTTACACAATCACAACCACAAACACTATTTATAGCAGCAGAAGTCTATGACGCAGGGATTGGTAATTTATTGGGAAAAATCATAGAGTCAAATTCTCAAAATATACTGATCTTTAATAAAGATATCAGAGAATTGTTGGATGACTCACACCATATTACTTTTCATGAAATTTTTATTATTTGTCCTGATCCCTGGCCAAAAGATCGACATCATAAACGCAGACTGCTTCAAAATAATTTTTTTGATATGCTCAACAAAAGGATGACAGCAGAATCAAAATTGTTTATCTCAACTGATTGGGATAATTATGCTGATGACATCAGTGGATCCCTTAAATCAAAAAACCATAATTTTGACTCAAGATTGATATCCAGCATTCCTTCTCGAGACCTATCAAAATTTCAAAAGCGGGCTGTTACTGAGGGACGTCATCTACATTTTTTTGAAGTTCAAAAGATTAGATAATTTTGCTTAAATTTTCTTGCAAGACTGCAAGAGCTTGTCCTCGATGACTGATTTTATGCTTTAAAGCAGAATCAATTTCTGCAAAAGTTTGCTTAAAATTTTGAGGGATAAACATAGGATCGTATCCAAAGCCACCATGACCACTGGACTCAACAGTAATACTGCCATCAACCCTTCCTTCACAAATCAATGATTTAGATAAATCTTGATCATTAACAACAGCAATTACACAAATAAATGAGGCAGGGGTTTGTTGTACATTCAATTTTTTTAATTCTTGGGAGAGTTTGTCTCTATTATCTTGATCCGTAGCATGCTCACCTGCATATCGAGCTGAATATAAACCAGGATCACCATTGAGCAGAGGTACTATCAGACCAGAATCATCTCCAATACTAGGCAAACCTGAATTGAGAAAGCCATTATTTGCTTTCAAAAGTGCGTTTTCACTGAAAGTTATGCCAGTTTCCTCGACATCTTCAATATTTAAATGTTTCTGAGGGATTACATCAAAATCTTTAAGAATAGATTTAAACTCGTCAATTTTTCCCGAATTTGAGGATGCAATTAAGATTTTCATCTATTTTGAACCAATTAGATACACTCCAAGCGATGCAAAAAGATTTGGGAATCTAGCTGATAAAAAAGTTTCAGAAGAAGCTGTTCCTAAATATTTCTTTTGGTCTATTTGAAGACTCAATTTTTCACAAAGCATTTCAAAGTCCTTAATTGTACAAAGATGAATGTTATCTGTTGCATACCACGGTGCTGGGAGATCATTAGTCACAGGCATTTTTCCTTGGGACAGTTGTAGTCGACATTGCCAGTGCGCAAAATTAGGTACAGTGACTATACACTTTTTTGCTATTGATAGGATATTGCTGAGTGCCTTGTCAGGATGTCGCAAGCATTGAATCGAGCTAGCAAGAATTGCTATATCAAAATCTAACCCTTCAAAATCTCTTATACTCTCATCAATATCTGCTTGAATGACAGGGATATTTTTTGATAAGCACGCCAGAATTTTTTTTCGATCGATTTCTACTCCATAAGGATTAATATTTTTAAGTTGGTGCAATGATTCTAACAAGGTTCCATCACCACATCCCAAATCAATCACTTTTGCATGCTGCGGTACCCAATTCTGAATAATTGCTTCAAGTATCACAACTTTCCCTCAAGAAAGGTGCTAATAGTATCTGGATAATTATCTTCTGCATATAAAAAACTATCATGACCATATGCTCCCTCAAATTCTACAAAAGAACATTTTTTATTTGCTTTGATAGCAGCCTTGAGCATCTCCTTGCCTCTTGCGGGTGGAAACATCCAATCAGAAGCAAAACTAATAATTAGCATTTCGGCAGAAATATTTTTGAATGTTTTAACAAGGTTATTATCATACTCAGCTGAGGGATCAAATCCATCCATAACTTTGGTTAGTAAAATATATGAATTTGCATCGAATACATCGGCAAATTTGCCACCTTGATATTGCAAATAATTTTCAACTTCAAAATTTATAGTGTCATCAAGTTTGGTTTGTTGGTCTTGTAGCTTCCTGCCAAAACGTTGTTCCATGTTCTGAGCAGATAAATATGTGATGTGCCCTAACATGCGAGCAGCCTTTAAGCCTTTTGTTGGCACTTTTCCGTGTTCATAATAATTACCATTATAAAAATAAGAGTCTTTTCGTATGACTTCTCTCTCAACCTCATTGAGAGCAATATTCTGGGAGTCTACTGTGGCAGCAGCAGCTATAATGGCAACTTTTTCTACCATGTCCGGAAAGTCAATTGCCCACTGCAAAGATTGCATGCCTCCTAAACTTCCTCCAACAACTAGCTTCCAAGTTTGGATTTTTAATTTATCAGCAAGGAGTTTTTGAGCCTGTACCCAATCTTTCACAGAGATTTCCGGGAAGTCGGCATTATATCTTTTACCATTTATATCAAGACTTATCGGACCTGAGGACCCAAAACAGCTTCCAATATTATTAGCAGAAACTATAAAAAACTTATTTGTATCTAAAATTTTATTAGGGCCAACAAAATCATCCCACCAACCCAAAGTACCGTTATGTTCACCAGCTGCATGGTGACTTCCAGAAAAAGCATGATTTAGAAGAATGGCATTATTTTTTTCTTGATTTAAATTTCCGTAACACTCAACCATCAACTCAAACCCATCAAGAGTTTGTCCAGAGGTCAGAGGAAGCTCCTCTTTAAATTTATATAATTTATTTGAAGTTTGCATCGTTAAAGAACAGCATTAGCTATACCTATTAACATACCATTTATCATATTAAGAATAATAAAAGCAAATATTGGAGAAAAATCTAAACCTCCAAAAGAAGGAGTAATTGCCCGAAAAGGTTTTAGGATACCACTTGAGACATCCTCAACAATTTGACCTAAAGGGTGATCGGTGAAAGGTGCTACCCAACTTTTAATAACCCCTCCGATGACAAAATAAAAAAGTACTTTGAAAAAAATAATTAAAACATTAAAAAAACTGTGTCCGATAATGTAACTTATTTCATAAGCTGAGCCCGCACTTATATAAAGACCGAAAAATGAGAATATCATTCCAGCAATCAGACCAACTAAAAAGGGATTTAAAAAAAATAATAATTTTGAGAAGGGCATTATCAAACTAACAAAAATTTTCACAATTGGGTTGTAATAATCGACTTTAAAAGCAGCAAATGACGAATAAATAACTGCAATAAAAGTCAACACTGTCATTAGTAATTCTAAGAAATTATTCATATTTTTCTGATAAAGATGGTGATTATAAACTTTTAGGGACGAGGGCCAAAGAGAATTTCTCCAACTCTGATCATATTTGATCCTTGTTTAAGTGCTTTTTCGAAATCTTGCGAAGTACCGAGAGACAGTTTCTCTAATTTTGTTGAATATTTTTTCATCGTGCTAAACAGCTCAAAACATTCTTGCATAGTCTGTAATTGGGATGCATCATTTTTTGAAATATCAGGTAGAAACATTAGACCATGCAGTTCCAAATTTTTATGGTCATTTACTAAATCAATGAAGTTCTTCAGCTCATGTTTTTGAACACCAGATTTTGTAGGTTCATTCTCAATATTTACTTGAATTAATACTTTTTGTACCTTCTTACACTTGGTAGCAGACTGATTTAAACATTTAACAATTTTTTCTCGAGCTACCGAATGTATTAAGGAGCTATGTTTGACAATTTGATCACATTTATTGGATTGAATTGGGCCAATAAAATGCCATTCTAAATTAGATCCTTTCAACAATTCAGCTTTTTGAGAGAGTTCTTGAGCATAGTTCTCTCCAAATTTCTTAATTCCTAGAGCTTTTAATATTTTGATTTTCTCTATTGATTGCTTTTTTGAAACTGCAATCACATCAACATAGTTTGATTTGATTGAAATTGTATCTAAGATTGTTTGAAAATCCTCAAAACGTTTTTTCAATTCTGACTGCATTTGGTCCTGATCAAAGGGAGGAAATCTGCTCTGATAAGTTGCTCCCTCGCATTATTGGTATCTGACAAGTTTTTGATCGAACGAATCATTACTCGATGAAAGACTTTACCCTCTTTTCTCGAAATTACATCCATGATGTAGGCATCAAAACCTAAATCCAAAACCTTTTGCAAAGTCTCCTGAGCATATTTTTCCTGACCATAAGTTTCTACTTGAATCTCATAATCACAAACGGTGTTAGGCATAGAACTTTCTAATTCCAGCATAAACTGCTCATCCTTGAGATCAGATTCAAAAGTAAAAGTTATATCCTTTGTAATGGCTGTATCTTTTGCTTCTTTGGAAATATTTGGGAAAACCACATTTGAGATGATGATTAAACAGATGGGTATTAAAAGTAAAATTAAGACCAGTCGAATAGGTACAGGAGGAAGCTCTTGGTTTTTTCTTGCCCGAGATGCCTTTTTTGTTGACGATTTATTTTGAGCAAAATCTTTCATTTACATTGATTCTAAAGCTTTTATTCCCAAAGTGCTGAATGTAAAACTAATTGTTTTTTTCACAGCATCCAAGACTTGTAAGATTGCAATTTTTTCTTCATTTGGAGCATCCAAAATATTATGTTCATTATAAAAACGATGAAATAGTGCAGTTAAATCTCGCAAATAAAAAATGAGCAAATGCGGAGTCAATTTATGGCAGGCTTGATCAAATATCATTGGAAATTTTGATAATTCGTGCACGATCGAAAGACAAGAGTTTGGCAAATGTTCTAGATTGAGTGAGCCGACTTCTGTATTCGCAAGATTTGCTTTTGCCTGTAGGGAACAAATTCTGGCATGACCATACTGGATATAATAAAAAGGATTTTCCTTTGAATTTGAAACTGCCATGTCTATATCAAAATCCATGTGTTGGTCGGCTTGCTTGAAGAGATAAAAGAATCTTGCCGCATCTTTGCCAACTTCATCAATGAGTTTAGATAATGAATAAAAATTGCCACTTCTGGTAGACATCTTTATTTTAGAACCGTCTTTAATTAGGTTAGCAAACTGCACTAACTGGACTTTGAATTGTGAAGAATCATAACCAAGTGACTGGATGGAAGCTGCAATTCTTTTGATGTAACCATGATGATCCGAACCCCATATATTGATTAAAGTATCAAAACCTCTTTGCAGTTTATCTAGGTGATAGGCCACATCAGTTCCAAAATAAGTGGGCCTCCCATCGTCTCTAATCAGTACACGATCTTTATCATCACCATAATTAGTAGAAAGAAACCAAACGTTGCCACTAGCATCTATTTCAAAATCATCTTCCTTGAGACTATCTTTCATTAGTTGGAATTTTGATTTTTTAGTTAAAGATGGTTCAAGCAATGTTGATTCACTGAACCATAAATCAAAATTTATACCAAATGAAGATAAATCATCTTGAATGGAATCTAGCATACTTTCAAGCGCCAAATTTTTGACAGCACCCCAAGAACTTTCAGTTATTAATTTAAGTTGTTCAATTAAAAAATCAATTCTCTCTTCATCGTCTTCAGGCAAATCTTTAAATGAAATTAATTTCTGGATCTCATCAATAATGGAGGAGTCAACATTATTATCACCCCACCTGGTTGCAATATTTTTTATGTATGTTCCTTTGTAACCACTTGCAGGAAATTCGTTATCATCAATTCCTGCAATGCGAAACCAAACACTTGCAGTTAGGATATCCATTTGTCGGCCCGCATCATTCACATAATATTCTGTGTGTATCTTATGGCCTTTAAGTCTCAATAATCTTGCGATTGTGTCACCATAAACACCACCTCTGCCATGGCCGACATGGAGTGGCCCAGTGGGATTTGAAGATACAAATTCAATAAGAATTTTTTCTGGTTTCTCTACTTGTGTGATGAGTTGAGTAATATCTTCTCTGATTTCTTTTACCACATTTAAAAAAGCATCATCAGTTAAAAATATATTGATGAAACCTGGTCCTGCTACCTCAACTTTATTTATAAAATCTTGCTTTTCCAGTGGTTTTACCAATTGTTCAGCCACTTCATGAGGTTGAAGTTTAACTCTGTTGGCAAGTATAAGTGCAGCATTACAGGTGAGATTTCCTTTTGAAATATCCTCAGGTATCGTTACTTCAAATTCAATGCTGTGATCTTTGAAGTTTTCATCAATGAAAGATTTCACAACTTTTTTGGTTTCAATGATCATCTATTGCCTGCCAGCATAAATACGTTTTTCGGTATCAACTTTGACTATCTCTCCCTCCTCAATAAAAAGCGGTACCTGAATAGTGATTCCGGTTTCCAATGTTGCAGGCTTTTGTGCCCCTGATACAGTATCTCCTTTTATCCCAGGCTCAGAACTTGTGACTTTTAAGTGAACGTATTTGGGGACAGTTACAGATATTGCTGTACCATTCCACAGAATAATTTCACAGGTTTCTTCACCAATAAGCCAACTCGTATTTTCACCTAAAATATTTCTAGGAATTTCAATTTGCTCAAATGAATCATTATCCATAAAAAACCATGAGTTACCGTCGTTATAAAGATAATTCAATGTTTTTGTAATTACCTCTGCAATTTCGATATTTTCTCCAGACTTAAAAGTTTTTTCATTAACATTGCTTGTCAATAAATTTCTATATTTGACTCTCATGACTGCTTGTCCTTTGCCTGGCTTGTGAAATTCATGATTCAAGACAGAGCATGGAGCGCCATCTAATAATAGCTTCGAACCGACTCGTAATTGATTAGTAGATATTTTCATGATTTAAGATAACTCATTTTAATGCAACTATTGAGACAAACAAATTTTTCCTCATCATACTTGCCTTCGAAAAGAAACTAATTTCTAATACATGAATGACATTTTTAGCAAGATTCCTATACTGGTTTCTAATAATAGCTATTTTGGGAACTTCTCTTCCAGATAAATCATCACAAAATGTAGTTTCACAGTTATTAGAAAACTTCCTATTAATTGTTGGTTCAATCCTTACAATCGTATTGTTTCTTCCCAAAGGTCCAAGGTGGATTAAACTTACTATTTTTCATCAAAAATTGCTGGAGATAATTGGAAATACGAAACAAGAGTATCAGGGTGGAGTTGAAAAAAAAGACAAGCAGGGTTGTAATATATTTTGGCAATGAAAAATATTCTTATATCAATTTTATTATTCGGTTTTTGTTATGGTTTGGGGTTCGTCTCGAAATCAGTTTTAGTGCAAGATGCGATTTTGTATGTTTTCTTAATTATGTGGATTACTTTCATACCTGCAGCTCTTGCAAAGACGGAAAAGTTTTATGATTTGGCTGGTTCACTTACCTATATTGGAATCACCTCTTTTATTTATATTTCCACTTATGGGTTGACATTTTCTCCAAGCTTATTAATTGTTTTTGCTGTTTTAATCTGGGCTATTCGACTGGGGAATTTCTTATTCAAGAGGGTTCTCAAAGATGGCCAGGATAAGCGCTTTAGTGAAATCAAAATTAGACCTTCTAGTTTTTTTGCTGCTTGGACTACCCAAGGCTTATGGGTTGCAATTTGTGCTCTTAGTGCCTGGACTGCAATTGCTTCACAAAGAGTAGAATTACCCATTGTCTTGATAGGATTTAGTATTTTTCTCTTTGGGTTTATTATTGAAGTTGTTGCCGACAAGCAAAAAACGGATTTTAGATCGCTTGCACACAATCAAGATGCTTTTATAACGACAGGGTTATGGTCTAAATCTCGTCATCCTAATTACTTTGGAGAGATTGTTTTATGGATAGGGATTGCATTGATGGGTGCTCCATTTTTAGAGGGCATTCAATTGGTAACATTGATTTCTCCTATTTTTACGTTTGTATTAATTTATTTTGTAAGTGGAGTTCGTATTCTTGAAGACCGAGCTGATACTAAATGGGGAGGTCAGACAGAATATGAAAGTTATAAAGCATCAACACCAATTTTCTTCCCTAAAATATTTTCATAAAGTTTTCAATAATAAGCGACACTCTGGGAAATTAATTTTTGCGGTTTAGAGAATCATTGTTAGAATAATCTGACATATTGACCAAAAGGGAGAATTCCGATGTTAAAACATATAACATTAGTGTTCGTTTTTGTCTGCGGATTTTATTTATCTGCATCAGACATGGACTCTGTACTTGAAGTTGGAAGAGAAAATTCTAGTCTAAGTGCGGTTTCACAAGACAAAATCGATAGCACAGAAAAACAGACCGATAAAATTGTCAACGAATATAAAGTTGTATCTAAACAAGTTGAAGGTTTGAAGCTTTACAATGCTCAAAAACGCATTCAGATCCAAGCACAATTAGACCTGATGGATAAACTTGATGAGCAACTTGTACAGGTAGTTGTTATGCAGAGACAAATACCACCACTTGCCCAAAAAATGCTCGAAGGGTTGGAGCTTTTTGTCAATATGGACCTCCCTTTTTACAAGGATGAAAGACAAGAGAGAATAGACCTTGTTAGGGGATCACTTGCAAACCCCAAAGTGACAGCATCTGAACAGGTCAGACAAATCTTGGAAGCTTACAACATCGAAGCCGAGTATGGCAGAAAGATTTCTTCATATGAAAGTACAGAAATCATAGATGATAAAGAAATGGTAGTTAATATCCTTGTAATTGGAAGGGTAGGTATGTTTTATCAAACCAAAGATGAGCAACAAAGCGGCTATTGGAATCCAGAACTAAACGAAGGTAAGGGAGACTGGGAAGAATTATCTGGTTATCGAACAGCTATCAGAGATGGTATTAGGATGGCAAAAAAACTTGCACCCACTGATATGTTACTTCTTCCAGTAGTAAAAGGAGGGGCAAGATGAAGTTTTTGACTAAATATATGCTTGCTGGGATTTTGCTTTTACATGTCCCAAGTTTTTCTATTGCGCAAGAAGCAGTCGAAGCAGATACTCCTTCCAATGTCCAACAATTATTGAATTTAGTAAAAGAGGGACAAGTTAGCGAACAAAATGAAAATTCACGAAGAGAAGCTGAATTTTTAGCAAATAAAAATGAGCAGGCAGCAATCCTTGCAGCAGAAAAAAGAGAATTAGCCAATCAAGAGAGAATAGCTGATCAACTTGAAGCTGAATATAAAAAGAATGAAGAAATCCTCAGAGTCAAGGAAGAAGCTTACATGAAAGAACTTGGTTCTTTGGTTGAATTATTTGGGCATTTACAAAGCACATCTGGTGAAGCTGCTGTGCAATTTGGTGGCTCTTTATCTTCTGCACAATTTACCATGGACAGGGTTAACTTTTTGAATGAATTGACTGCTAAAATGTCTGAAACAACTGAATTACCTACAATCTCTGAAATAGAGAGATTATGGTTCGAATTACAACAAGAAATGGTTGCTGGCAGTGAGATTGTTTCTTTTGAGGCTACTGTAATTGATGTTGATGGAGAGACTACATCATGTGATGTTACGAGAGTTGGGCTCTTCAATGCAGTCTGTGATGGTAAATATTTGGAGTTTGCAGCAACTAAGGGTCAATATGCTTTTCTTCCAAGACAACCAGAAAGACGTTATACAAAATCTGCAAATGCCATAGGTAGTGCAGTCTCTGGAGAGCAGGTTGGTTTTGGAATTGATCCCACTGGGCCAACTGGTGGAAGTTTACTTGCAAACTTAATTCAAACACCAAGTTTGTATGAGAGAGCTCAACAGGGTCGTGAAATTGGTTGGGCTATTATTGCAGTTGGTGCCTTGGGTGTTTTACTAGCATTTTATAAACTTTTTACTTTATACAAAACTGGAACAGCTGTTAGAAAGCAAGCAAAATCTAAAACTTTAAGTAATGAGAACCCACTAGGTAGAGTTTTAAAAGTTGGAGAAGATAATTTTGAAAAGGATATCGACACTCTGGAGTTAAAGCTTGCAGAAGCAATTATGGCTGAAAGACCGGACATCGAAAGGTATATCGGTGTGGTGAAGATTATCTCTGTTGTTGCACCTCTGGCAGGTCTTTTAGGAACAGTCACAGGGATGATTGTAACTTTCCAACAAATCACCCTGTACGGCACAGGTGATCCAAAATTAATGGCTGGTGGTATTTCACAAGCTTTGGTAACAACTGTGTTAGGACTACTTGTAGCTATACCAACAACGCTTCTTCATTCTTTTGCCAACTCGTCTGCAAGAGAGATAGTTGGAGTTTTAGAAGAGCAAAGTACAGGAATACTTGCTGAGAGAGCAGAAAAGTAAAAGATGTACTATTTTACTGAAGCCCTGATATCGATCCGTGACTTTATGGAAGCCGGTGGCAATGTGCTTTGGTTGATAGCCTTTTTGGTATTTTTAATGTGGGGATTAATTTTTGAGCGAATCTATTATTTATCGCATGCTCACAACTTATTCCTTCAATCCCTTGCTAATAAATGGAATGGAAGAGAAGATAAAACCTCTTGGCATGCACTTCAGATTAGAGAAAAATATTTGGCAGAAGCTAAGCAATCTGTAAATAAAAATCTAACTCTCATTAAAACTTGTATTGCACTAGCACCTTTATTCGGACTATTGGGAACTGTTACAGGAATGATTGAAGTTTTTCAGGTGATGGCTTTTAGTGGTGGGGGTGATGCACGAGCAATGGCTGGTGGTGTTTCAAAAGCAACCTTACCAACAATGGCAGGCATGGTTGTTGCCTTGTCAGGCATTTTTGCAACAATATATATAAATACTGTGAGTGAAAGACATTTGTCAGGTCTTGAAGATACAATTAAAAGAGCATAGGAGAATATCGTGAGAAGAAATGCAATTTCAACAGCAGTACAAGAAGAAGAAAGTGAGATAAATATCACACCGATGCTGGATGTGGTATTTATTATGCTTATATTCTTCATTGTAACTGCAAACTTTATAAAGGAGCCAGGACTAGAGATTAATCGACCTGACTCTGAGACTGCTGAAACTCAGGAAAATGCTGCGATTCTCATTGCAGTCGGTCCAACTGGGGAAGTTTGGATGGATGGCAGAAGAATAGATGTTCGCCAGGTGAAAGCTAATGTTGTGAAGTTGCTAGCTGACAACCCGAAGGGTTCAGTAGTCATTCAAGCTGATGAAAAAGCTGTCGCTGATACCATCATAAAGGTAATGGATGGTGCTCGTGAAGCCGGTGTTTCTGCTATCTCTTTAGCTTCAGAACCTAAATAGTTTTTTTATGGATGCATTAGGTAATATTTTTTATCCACTTAAGTCAGCTTACATAAGACTGTTTGAGTTTAATAAGTTCTTAGCTGTTTTTGTTTTATCCACAGTAACAACATTTTTTTTATTTGTTTTAATGGTTGCATTGATTTCACTTGGAGACGATGCTTTAGAGGAGGATAAGTCAGTAAAACTTGCTGACATTGTTATGCCCGAGAGAGATATTGATACATTTGTTGACGATGTTGATAAGCCGGATGAACCAGAGGAGCAACCTGAGGACATAGCTCAACCCGAACTTGATTTACAACCAACCCAGGGATTGGAAGTAAACTTATCAAAGCCTAAAGCAAAATTTGCAGCAAGTGGGTCTTTTTTTAGAGACGGAGAGTATATTCCTTTATTTAAGATTCAACCCGTATATCCAAGGAGAGCACAAGAAAGAGGTGTACAAGGGTATGCTATTGTGAAGTTTACAATTACAGAATCTGGAACTATTGAAGATGTTGAAATGGTTGAGGGTAAATGTGGTGATCCAAGAGATCCAACTACAGTATTTAGGGATTGCTCTATCTTTAACTCTGCCTCCACTAGGGCAGCCTTAAAACTAAAATATAAACCAAAGATTGTTGATGGAAGGGCTGTGCCAGTTGAGGAAGTTCCTCATAGATTTACATTTATAATGGATGATGCATAACATGAAAAACTTTTTATCTATTTTTCTTTTTTTTATTGTAATCTCATTCACTTTTAATGCTCCTCAAATAAGCGCCCAAACTTCTCAGTCTGCTGAAAAGAAAACCACTTATAAAAAAGCAAGAGCTCTTCAAACTTCAACTGCAAAGAGAATTTTAAAGATTGTTGAGGCCTTAGAGGAGGTCGATGATGAAGGAAAAGAAGCTCCTGATGTTGAGAGAGCTCTGGAGATTTTGAATGAATTATATGAACGCAAAGATTCTTTGAAAAGTTATGATCGCTCAGTAATGTGGCAGTACTTTGGATATATATATCTAGAACGAGAAGATTATGCCAAAGCAAAAGATGCGTATGAAAAATTATTAGTGGAGCCAGAATCAACCATTCCTTATCGGGTTGCCGCATTATTTACCCTTGCTACTCTTAATTTTGTCGATGGAAACTATCAGGAGGGTGTCAATCAATTACTTCAGTGGATGGAAGAGGTGGAAACCATTACAGCTCAAGGATGGTACCTATTAGCTCAAGGCTATTATCAACTTGCTGAAGATAAAAAAACTCAATCTGAAAAATTTGATATGTTTGAAAAATCAATTGACAGTATGTTGAATGCAATGGAAACCGCAGAACTTGAAGGATACAAACCAAAAGAAGGCTGGTACACCTTGCTTGCTGCCTTATACAGTGAATTAAAACCAAGGATTGGGGAGCAAGTTGCTTTGATTAAACAACAAGAGATTTATGAAATTCTTGTAAATTTATATCCTAAAAAAGAGTACTTTATTGCACTAGGTGGTATTTATGCTCAACAGAAGCGAGAACTAGATTACATGATTACTTTGAAAGCGGCATATCAGAAAGATTTCTTAAATAAAGAATCTGAATATGTTGCTCTTACTCAATTACTGCTTCTCAATAAAAATCCCTATTGGGCAGCAAAAGTTTTGGAGAGTGGTCGCACCAAAAAAGTTCTAACAGTAGTTAAAGAAAAAAATTCCAGGGGTGCTGAGGTAGAAAAAGAAGTCATGCTTCCAGTAGTTAAAGATACAGAAAAGAATCTCAAATTACTTGCCGATGCTTGGAGGATGGCCCAAGAGATTGATAGAGCTATCCCGGTTTTGGAACAAGCTGCAAAACTTTCTAAAGATGGTCAGACTTTTATTATTTTAGGAAGTCTCTACCTTTCGGTTGATAAACTTGAACAAGCTGTAGATTCTTTCAAGAATGGTTTAGAGAAGGGCAAACTTGCAAACATATCGCAGGCTAGAATGGCACTTGGACAGACTTACTTTGAGTTACAAAGGTTTGAAGAAGCAAAGAAAGAATTTAGGATTGCTGCTCGTGATGAAGATAAAAAAATTAAGCAAACTGCTAATAATTGGATTAAATATACTGAAAACGAAGAAATAAGAGTGAAAAATATTGCTCTAAGAAGAGATTACATTCAAAACCAAGGGTAGCATACCCTCTTAAACAGCCATTTCTGCGCGTATTGGAGGATGAGGATCATAACCCTCCAGAATAAAGTCATCAATATTACAGTCAATTAGATCTTCAATGCTATCAATTTTAGGCATTTTTAAAATGGGTCGCTCTTTTGGCTTTCTCAAGACTTGTTCTTTTACTTGTTCAACTGAATTAAGGTAAATATGTGCATCACCAAAGGAGTGAATAAAATATCTTGGTTTTAATGAGAGTATGCTGCTAAAAATGTGCATTAATAACGAATAACTTGCAATATTAAATGGAACTCCTAAAAACATATCTGCGCTCCTTTGATACATGTGACAATCAAGCTCATTATTTTGCGAAACATAAAATTGGGCTAGCAAATGACATGGAGGTAGAGCCATTTTTTCAATATGGCTGACATTCCAAGCGCTTAATATATGTCTTCTACTATTGGGATTATGCTTTAGTGATTGTAATAATTGCTTTACCTGATCACAACCATCCCAGTTTCTCCACTGGACCCCATATATCGGCCCGAGTTTTTTTACCATCTCGGTATTTTTATAACCAAGCTCTTTGCCTTGACTGTCTGCATTACCAGTCCAGATAGTAGGAAATTTTTTTATATCAGTAAGATTTTCTCGGATATCTCCATACCTAATTTCAGCTAACCTCCTTTCATCATCTGAACCCTCTATAAACCACAATAATTCAGATACAACTCCTTTCCATGCCAATTTTTTTGTTGTTACAGCTGGAAAACCGTCCCGTAGATCAAATTTTAATTGATGTCCAAAAGAAGAAATGGTGCCGACACCAGTCCTATCCTCCCTTGTTTCTCCACTCTCGAGAATTAACTCTAAAAGGTTAAGATAATTTTTCATGATTTTTATAACTAAACACTAATAATACTAAACCACATATTATCATGGGCAAGGAAAGTAATTGACCTAAAGTTAACGACTCCCCGGCAAGAAATCCAATATGAGCATCAGGCTGTCTAAAAACTTCAATGATGGAACGAATGAGTCCATAACCAATCAAAAATGATGCACTGACAATACCTGGGCGTAAAGTTAATTTTGATATGTAAAATAATATTAGAAACAACAGAGGGCCCTCGCCAAATGATTCATAAAGTTGGGAGGGGTGTCTTGCTAACCCAAAAGGATCATTAGGAAAGATAAATCCCCAAGTTCCATCAGTTGCGCGACCATATAATTCTCCGTTTAGGAAGTTTCCAATCCTAACGAGACACAGGCCAATAGGCATAGCAACAGCAACGGCATCAAGCAATCTTAAAAAACTTAGTGAATATTTTTTCGAAAAAATAAACAAACTAATCAGAACACCTATCAGTCCACCATGGAAGGAGAGCCCTCCCTCCCATATAAAAAATATTTTTAGTGGATTCATCATCAATTGGCTCCAACCATAGAACAACATGTAACCAATACGACCTCCAATCATTGCTCCAAAGATAAGTCCATATAAAAAGACTAAGTCATTTACTTGTTCCTTTGTTAACCCTAATTCTTTAGTAATTAGAGAATATTTCAAAAATAGATATATAAAAACTGCAGAAAGCAACCAAGTAATTGCATAATACTGAATGGTTAAACCACCCAAAGAGATTAAACTGGGATTATTAAAAAAATCAGATAATTCGATAATCATGACATTATTAAAGCTATACTTGCTCCAAATAAAAAGAGTGCAAATAACATTTTAAGTATTTTATCATCAAGAGAGTGAGCTAATGAGACTCCATATTGCACGGATATCAAAGTTCCAAAACTAATGCCAAAAAAAGCAGGGAGATAAACAAATCCTAGAGAATAATTTGGTAAAGAGGTGGTTCCCCAACCGGCAATAATAAAACCCAAAGTGCCACTCAATGCAATTGGGATTCCGCAAGCAGATGCAGTGCCTATAGACTGAGCCATTTTAAAACCAATTGCATTGAAATAAGGTACTGTTAAACTGCCACCACCGATCCCTAGAAGAGATGAGCACATCCCACTAAAGAATCCATAAATTGATGTAACCACAGATCCGGTTGCCATTGCATTAATCAACTTGAAACTACTTGTCCAAAAGATTGAAATAGCAATCGTCAAATAAAAAACCACTAATGCCAGCTTTAAACTTGTTTCAGGAATCTTTATAGAAACAGTTGCACCAAATAAAGCACCAATTGCTATACCAAGAACCATTTTTTGAAAAAAATCCCACCTAATACCATCCTTGATATTATGGAAATAAGTAGAGGCACAGCTAGTAATGATAATGCTTGCAAGAGAGGTACCCACTGCTAAATGTATTTGAAAGTTTGGAGAAAAATCAAGGAAATTAAATACAAAATACAAAAAAGGGACAATGAAAACTCCCCCCCCAATTCCGAAAAGACCCCCCATAAAACCAACAACTATTCCCAAGAAAATATAGCCCAAAAGCAAGATCATGTTTCAAACTCCTTCTTATAAGGTTGTTCAAATTCAGTTAAAACTTTTTGATAAATATCTTTTTTAAACTCAATTATTTCATCTATCGGATCCCAAAAATTTACCCATTTATAATCATCAAATTCAGGGTGAGGATCATTATCGAAACTTATCTCAGTATCTGCGACTAATTTAAAAATGAACCATTTTTGTGATTGGCCTCTAAAGTTATTCCACAATAATTTATTCAGTTGAAATTTTTTTGGTAGATCATATTGATACCAGTGTTGTGACTCAGCAATTATTTTAACATTGTGCTTTTTGATACCTACTTCTTCAAATAATTCCCTAAATGCTGCTTGCTCAGGAGTTTCATTTCTATCAATGCCTCCTTGTGGAAATTGCCAATTATTTGATCTTCTTCTTTTGCAATACAATAACTTTCCTTTTGTATTTGCAATAATTATGCCAACATTAGGCCTATAACCTTTTCTCATATGAATCAAAAAAAACTAACGATATTTGATTTAGATAATACCATTTTGAATGGCAATTCAGATCACTCATGGTTGGAATATTTAATATTGAATGATTTTATTTATCGCAAAGATTATGAACCTCAGAATAAAATTTTTCATCGACAGTTTATTGAAGGCAACATGGATTTCGTTTCCTACTATGAATTTAATATTCAATATTTATGTGGGCAAACAGATGACTATATTCACGAGATAAGACAATCATTCTTACGAGAAGTAATTGAACCCATGATCAACGTATATGCCTTGAAATTGGTGCACGAACAAATGACGGAAGACACCACATTGCTACTTGCAACCGGAACAACATCTATTTTGGCAAAACCGATAGCTGATCGCTTGGGATTCAAGCACTTGGTGAGCACGGAGCTAGAAATGAAAGAGGGCTATTTCACTGGTAAAGTCATACACCCACCTGCTTTAGGTTCAGGCAAGTTTGATAAAGTGTTGGAGTGGATGAAGACGCATGGGTTTAAAGATTTTTCACATTCAACTTTTTACACCGATTCCATTTTAGATATTGATTTAATGAGGGCAGTTGAGACACCCATTGCAGTGAATCCTGACAAAGATTTAGAACTGGAATGTTCTAAGCAAGATTGGCAGATTTTAGAACTACCGGTGCATCAAACTCATCCATAGAAGGACAACTGCATTGCAAATTTTTATCACCATAAACATTATCAACTCTCTTAACTGGGGGCCAATATTTTTCTGATGCCTTCACATTATTTGGGTATACAGCATCACTCCTGGAGTATGGATATGCCCAGTTATCTGCGCAGGCTTCCTCCACTGTATGGGGTGCGTTTTTAAGAACATTGTTTGTCAAGTCTGCATCACCTGACTCTATATTTGTAATTTCTTTACGTATTGAAATCATAGCATCACAAAATCTATCAATCTCTTTTTTGGACTCACTTTCTGTGGGCTCAATCATTAGAGTTCCTGCCACTGGCCAAGACATAGTTGGAGCATGAAAGCCGTAATCCATTAATCGTTTTGCTATATCATCAACTTCTACATTTGCGGAGTCCTTTAAGGGGCGCACATCGAGGATGCATTCATGTGCAATCAAGTTATTTTTACCTTTGTAAAGAATTTCATAGTGAGGCTCTAACCTTTTAGCAATGTAATTAGCATTGAGGATTGCGGTCATAGTAGCTTTTTTCAAGCCTTGAGAACCCATCATTTTTATGTACATCCAACTAATAGGCAGAATGCTTGCACTGCCAAAGTCTGTTGCTGAAACAGGACCAACACTTTCAATATTATTATGCGATGAAGGCAAAAACTTTTTGAGCTTATCAACCACACCAATTGGTCCTACACCTGGGCCACCACCTCCATGAGGGATACAAAAAGTTTTATGCAAATTTAAGTGTGAGACGTCTCCCCCAAATTGTCCGGGCAAACAAACTCCTACTAAGGCATTTAGGTTGGCACCATCGATATAAACTAAGCCACCATTATCATGAACCACTTTACAAACATCAGTGACATGTTCTTCAAAAACTCCATGAGTTGATGGATAAGTGATCATAATTGCTGATAACGAATCTGAATATTCCTCGGCCTTAACCTTAAGATCATCTAAGTCAATATTTCCATTTTTGTCACACTCAACAGGAACAACCTGCATGCCAACCATCATCGCAGATGCAGGATTAGTTCCATGTGCAGACCTAGGGATTAAGCAAATGTTTCTATTGGTATCCCCATGCTCTCGATGAAATGCATCTATAGCTAACAAGCCCGCATACTCTCCTTGTGAACCAGCATTGGGCTGAAGATTAATTGCAGCATACCCAGTAATATTGCAAAGCATATTCTCAAGTTCACAGATCATTTTGCTATAACCAGTTGTTTGATCTTTTGGAGCAAAAGGATGAATATTTGCAAATTCAGGCCAACTTACTGGTGCCATTTCAGATGCTGAATTTAGTTTCATGGTGCATGAACCAAGAGGGATCATAGACCTGTCAAGAGCAATGTCTTTGTCCGAAAGTCTTTTAATGTATCTCATCATTTCTGTTTCAGAATGATATTTGTGGAATCTATCTTGCTCCATGAAAGATGATTGGCGTTGCAGAGATGATGGTATTTTTACCTTTTTTATTTTTGATGCAGTATAAGATTCATTGGAACTTCCAAGACATTTTACTAATTCATCTATGTCAGCATCAGTAGTTGTTTCATCAACAGAAAGACTATATGAATTTTCATCTAACCAATTTACATTAATTTTATGCTGTTCTAAATCTTTTGCAGTGGTTGTTGTTTTTGTGATCACTAACGTATCAAAAAAATTATCAGATTTAATTTGATTATGCTCTTTCAAACAAGTGTATAAAAAACATGTTTTTTTATGAATTTCTTCAGCAATTGCACGTAGACCATCTGGACCATGATATAAAGCATAAAACCCAGCCATGACAGCTAACAATGCTTGAGAAGTACAAATATTGCTTGTAGCTTTCTCTCTCCTAATGTGTTGTTCTCTTGTTTGTAAAGCCAGTCTGTAAGCAAGATCTCCATTTGCATCTTTTGTTGCTCCAATTATTCTTCCGGGAAGTGAGCGTTTAAAAGATTCATGCGTTGCCATAAAGGCAGCATGCGGCCCCCCAAATCCCATTGGCACACCAAATCTTTGGGATGAGCCTATGACAATATCAGCTCCAAACTCAACTGGTGGTTTAAGTAATGTTAATGCTAATAAATCTGTTGCACATAAAAGCAGGGATTTTTGTTTTTTGCAATAATGTGAGATAGCTGAATAATCTTCAATGCATCCCATCTTATTGGGATATTGAAGCAGGACTCCAAAGAACTCTTCATGCATGCAAGCTTCAGGACTTCCGAATAATATCTTAATGCCTAAAGGTTTTGCGCGGGTCTGCAGCACATTGATTGTTTGCTCAAAACAATTTTCATCAACAAAAAAAGTATCTGATTTATTTTTAGCAAGTCTTTTTGCCAAGGTCATCGCTTCTGCTGCAGCTGTAGCTTCATCGAGTAATGAAGCGTTTGCAATCTCCATACCGGTTAATTCACTTATGGTAGTTTGAAAATTGATTAGAGCTTCAAGTCTGCCTTGCGAGACTTCTGCCTGGTAGGGGGTATAGGAAGTGTACCAACTTGGATTCTCAAGAACATTTCTTTTTATTACTTTTGGAGTGATGGTGCCATAATAACCTTGACCTATAAAAGATCTAAACACTTTGTTTTCTTTTGCAATTTTATCAAGTTCTTTGAGAGCCTCTAATTCTGTCATACCATCACCAACATTAAGAGGATCTGTTTCTAGAATAGATTTTGGTACTACCGATTCAATAAGAGATTCAAGAGTTTCATACCCAAGCATAGAGAGCATATCTTTCTGGTGATTATCAGTAATGCCTAAATGCCTATCAAGGAAATTCTTTTTCTGGGACATTGATAATTTAATTCTCTTCGAGTCGTTGTAAATAATTTTCTGTGGTCATCAAACTGTCAATATTTTCTTGATGATCTTCTTCAACCTTAACCTTAAAAAACCAACCACCATCATAGGGTGAATCATTGATAAGGTTTGGATCCTGTTCAAGTGCATTGTTAATCTCAACAACCTCACCTGAGATTGGAGCATAAACCTCAGAAGCAGCCTTGACTGATTCAACAACTGCAACTTCATCTCCAGAGATCAGAACAGAGCCAACTTCGGGTAATTCGACATATACCACATCACCTAGCTGCTCTTGCGCAAAATTACTAATACCTACCGTTGCAATTTTAGTTTGTTGATCAAGTCTAATCCATTCATGAGATGCTAGGAATCTTAAGTCTGGAGGTGTATCTGTCATACCATAATTTTACCTTTTCTAACGAAAGGTGGACAGACTAATTTAATATCAAAGAGCTTATTTCTGATTTCAACCTGGGCTGTGCCTTCAAAATCATTTGGAACTCGAATTAGCGCAATACTTTTTTGCAAAGTTGGTGAAAACGTTCCACTTAAAACAATACCCTCTCTATTACCTTGTATTATTTTTTGACCACTTCTTAAAATACCTTTTGACTCTAAAATACAACCAACTAATTTTAAAGAATTATTTTTTTTCAATTTATACAGGGCTTCTTTACCAACAAAGTTTCTATCAGGGTCCTGAACATCCACAGTCCAACCAAGGTTTGATTCGTAGGGGTTGTTGGTTGTATTCATGTCAGTACCACTTAAGTTCAGACCAGCTTCCAATCTCAAAGTATCTCTAGCAGCTAGACCAATAGGGGATATGCCTGCAGAAATTAGCTGATCCCACAACTTACTAAGCAAATCAAAATTGCCTATAATTTCAAAACCTTCCTCTCCTGTATAGCCTGTCTTTGCAACAAACAAACCTTCCAACTCTATAAATGTAAAATTTGCTAATTCCATCAGTTGCTTACTCACTGATGAAGAAAGTACTTTAGAAGAATTAGGGCCCTGTACCGCAAGAATTCCAAGATTTTCGTGATAAGTTATTTCTGCATCGAAAGACAAGATATTTGATTGAAACCAATTGGCATTTTGATCATGTGTTGCACAATTTGAAACCACTCTGTATCCATTGTGCAGTTTATAAACTATTAGATCATCAAGTATACCCCCTGCATGATTCAAAATGAGACTATACAATGCTTGGCCCGCAACAATTTTAGTTATGTTATTAGCTAAAATATAACTGAGAAAATCTTTAGAGTCTTTGCCAGTAATATCAAAAATGCTCATATGCGAAACATCAAAAATACCTATATTATTCCTAACCTCATTATGCTCTCTGATTTGTGAGCCATAATTGATTGGCATCTCCCAACCTGAAAAGTTCACCAGTTTTGCATTCAAAGACAGGTGTGTCTCGTACAGGAAAGTTCTATTCATTTTTATTCATTTCTTTATAAAGCAATAATACTGCAACAGAACTGAATATTATTAAGATAATACTTGGAGTAGCTGCTAACTCCCATTGACCTTCAAATGTGAAGTTATAAATTTTTGATGACAAAGTATCAAAACCAATGGGACGCAGAAGCAAGGTTGCCGGTTGCTCTTTCATGACCTCAATAAATACGATTAAAACACCCACCATCAACGATGGTTTGATGACAGGAAAGTAAATCTGTAAAAAGGCTCGGAGTGATGAAGTTGGAAGAGTAAGGAGTGCTTTTTTAGACGACTCTGCCATACCTTGCAATGCAGAGGATACATATCTGAAAAGAGGAGTTAAAAACCTTATGATTAGACACAGTGCAAGACCTAATAACCCAAAATTTGTTATAGAAGTATTGAAAAATATATCACCTACAATTAATAAGGCAATTGCAATAACTGCTCCTGGGATAGCATATCCAGCAACCGATAGATTAATTAAAATACTTTTTTTCCTAGCTGCACTGAGGGCAAGTATGACACCCATAAAAGCTGTAAGTAGGGATACTACTATGCCAAGAGTAATGGAATTACCTAAAAGGTTAAATGCTGATTCAAAATTTCCCAGAAAACTCCAGAGGACAAGTTGTAAAAAGGGTAATGCAAAAGTTAAAACAAACAAAATTAAACAAAAACCAAAAACTAGAAGACTTTTCGTTTTATTCAGTTTTAACGGTTGATGTGAACTTTTGCCTGAAGAGATAGCAATATTTTTTTGTGTTGCACCAAGAAAACTTCCCATAGCAAAAATTAGTAGAGCGAATAAAAAAAGCAATAATGACAATTTTGTTGATGAGTTTAAATCACCATAACCAAACCAAACATCAAAGATACCGACAGTTATTGTTTGAATGCCCAATGTGGATACACCCCCCAAGTCTGCAAGAACTTCGAATGCAGCTAATGTTGAACCAGCAATTATTGCCGGTCTTAATGCCGGTAAGACTATTTTAAAGATTGATGAAAGATTACTATGCCCCAGTGTCTGTGCTGTTTTAAATAGAGGTACTCCAAGATTTCGAATCTGAACTCTGCAAAGCAGAAATGTGTAAGGAAATAATCCCATTGAGATGATCATGGCTGAGATCCAAATATTTCCTCTGAGAAAATCATGAAGACTTGGAACCGACTCGAAGAAGCCAACAAAAATAAAGGCATAAATATAAATTGGGAATGCTAATGGCAGGCACAAAGCCCAAGAAAAAAAACTTCTACCAAAAAAGTCAAAGAGACCGGTAACTATTGCAGCAGGAACTGATAATATCAGGGTGATAAAAGTTACTAGCACAATTAATAGCACTGTTTCTTCAACCAACTGGATAATTTGTTCCATTAAAACTAGTTCATTGAGGGGTGACGAGGCAGCATAACCAACAAATACTGAGAAAAATAGAAGAAATGGAAGTATCCAGAAATAAGAGGCAACTTTCCAAAAGTTTAAATAAGGCACGTTAGCTAGATATTTTTTTAGCTTTAGCCCCTAAGTCTTCAAGCTTTTTGATTTGGCCTTTTAAGTTTCCTGGTGCTGATTCTAATTTACCCTGCGCTTTATCTAAGAACTCATTAGCATTCTTAAAATATCCTTTAGCTTTATTGAAATCATCATGGAGGCCATTAAATTTATCAATAAATTTTCCAGCTTGGATTGCAATTGCTTCAGCATTTTCATTGATGCGATCCTGTCTCCATAAACTTTCAGCCATTCTCAAGATGGGTATAAGGTTTATGGGTGTCACGAAACCCATTTTAGTTTGCATTGCCAAAGCCTGTAGGTCCCAATCATTATTGATGGCCAGTGACAATGCTGCCTCTGGAACAAACATTAAAATATAATCAGGTGAGTTAAGTTCTTTAATTGTGTTGTAACCTTTTTTTGATAAATCAGAAATATGTTTTTTTAAGGCTCTTACATGTTCTTTTACGAACTTTTCTTTATCGGCATCATTATCAGCTTCGAAGTACTTCATGTAAGCTGTAAGAGGTACCTTTGAGTCAATAACAATGGACCGATCACCAGGTAACAACACAACAGCATCCGGACGAACAGAAGTACCATCTGCGGTTTTATAACCCTTTTGAAGGAAGTAATCTTTATCTTTTCTTAGTCCAGATTCAGCAAGACTTTTTTCTAAGAGCATCTCCCCCCATTCTCCTTGTTTTCTTTGGTTGCCTTTCAAAGCAGTGGTCAATTGACCAGCTGATTCTTGGATTAATTGGGTTTGTTCAAACATTCGCCTCATTGAAGAATCAAAGTTCTCTTTTGAGGCAGATTGCTGACTTCTAATATCCTTGAGCTCATCTTTTAATTCTTTTAACTGCTCTTTAAACGGATTGAGAGTGAGACCAATTTTTTCTAGACTATTCTTTGATGAACTTTCAGTTTTCTCTTCAATTACCCGTGCTACAAGTTTTTCTAAATCAATATTTGTTTTTTCAGAATCTCGTTTTAAGAAAAATCTCAAAGCAAAAATAATAATTGGAACGAGAATTAAAATTTGGAGCAAAATTAAATTTATATCTGCTGACATATGCTTTATTATTCCATTAAATATGAAATACTCATAGCATGTTAGAAAATCTTCGACAAAAATATGATGCCTTAAAATCGCTGAACCTTGCCATTGATTTAACGCGAGGTAAGCCGCATGCAGATCAGTTAGATCTCTCCAACGAACTATTGCATGGAGAGGTAGACTTTATCGGTGAGAATGATATTGATCTGCGAAATTATGGAGAACCTATTGGCATTATTGAGGCACGAAAACTTGGAGCTGAATTATTAGATAGTAAATTGGAGTTAACTATGGCAGGAGAACAATCCAGCTATTTGTTAATGACGCAAATGATACTGGGAAGATTTTTGCTGGGACTAGAAGGGAGAGAGCAACCATGGAGAAAAGAGGAAGAAATAGCATTTCTCTGCACGGTTCCTGGGTTTGATAGACATTTTGCTACCTTGGACGGCTTTGGCATAAAAATGCTTACTCTCAATTTATGTGAAGATGGTATTGATCTTCAACATTTGCAGGAAAGACTGCAAGAGAATAATAATATCAAAGGAATTATTTGTGTTCCTCGGCATTCAAATCCATCTGGGGAGGTGTTTACCGATCAAAACATCACCTCTTTTCTTGAGTTAACAAAAGCTTATAACCCAAATTTTATTAATTTATTTGATCATGCTTATCTTATTCATGATTTTGCTAAAACTTTAAAGCAAACCCCAATTCCATTATTAGCCCAGCAAATTGGAGCTCTGGATAATATTGCTGTATTCACTTCTTTTTCAAAAGTGACTTTTGGAGGAGGCGGATTATCATTTCTCACAACTGGACCAGATAATTTTGCAATGCTACAACAAGTGCGAAATATGATGGTTATTTGCCCAGATAAGATAAATCAAAAAAGACATGTTAATTTTCTGCAAAACAAAGAAAATATTCAAATTCACATGCAAAAACATGCAACCTTAATTAAGCCAAAATTTGATTTGGTGGTTGATAAATTAAAAAGACTGCCTAAAACTTGTGGCACTTTTACTGAGCCTACCGGTGGTTACTTTGTCACTTATTATGCTTCTAAACCTGTTGCAAAGCGTATTGTCGAATTATGTAAGGGAGCAGGGTTATTGTTAACTCCTGCTGGTTCAACTTTTCCCTATGGGAACGATCCAAATGATGCTGTCTTACGGATTGCTCCAACTTATATAGATCTTCAACAACTCGAATTAGCTATGGATATTTTTATCGTTGCTGCCCAAATTGCTGATATAGAAATTTAGCAGTTTTTATAATATTCTTAATTTATGGATTCAAAAGTTATTGTTGTTACGGGTGAGAATATTGCTGGCAGAACTATTCAATCTCATTTGGGGATAGTGACTGGAAGTACAGTGCGAGCCAGAAATTTTGGCAGTGATATTATTGCAAGCCTTAAGAATGTTATTGGCGGGGAGCTGGTTAGTTACTCTAAGCTTTTGCAAGGTACACGTGATCAGGCTTTTAATAGAATGATTGAGGATGCTGAAGCAAAAGGTGCTGACGGGATCATTATGTTTCGTTTTCAAACTTCACAAATCACTCCCGGAGCTTCTGAAGTTGTTGCATACGGAACAGCAGTAAAGCTAAATCCATAACTTTGTTTCTTATTTGGAGAACATATGAATCAAACTGAAAAAACTGCTTTTCGGGAAAGCATTATTATTGTGCTTATCGGATTGGCAATTAATTTCCCTTTACAAACTTTTTTGCTTTGGATCACTATTGATAGATGGCACTGGAGCGACCCTATAACTATTTCTATTTTTACCCAATGCATTATTACATTTGTAGCTTTGCTCAGGATTTATGCAATCAGAATGCGTTTTACTAGGGGTAAATTCTGAGAATCGCAATCATTGGATCAGGAATTTCCGGTCTCTCAGCAGCATATTATTTGGCTCAAGATCATGCCATTGATTTGTTTGAAAAAGATAGTAGGTTAGGTGGTCATACTCATACTCATGCCCTTGACTTAGACAAACAAGTCAATGTAGATACTGGTTTTATCGTCATGAATAATAGAAATTATCCTTTACTGACGGATCTTTTTCTTGAGTTGGAAGTGGAGTTACATCCAACCGCCATGTCCTTTGGAGTGACAAGTGAAGACTTTTCTTGGGGTGTTGATGATTATCTTTCACTTCGTTTTTTACGCAATCCACAAAAAATTAGATTGCTTTTTGAAATTATTCGTTTCAACAGACTTGCTAAGAACATTCAATCTATGGATTCTATTGATTCTTGGTTGGATCAAAAAAAGTTTTCTAAGTTTTTTAAAAATTATTATATTCTTCCTATGTCTGCTGCAATTTGGTCATCTTCAGGAGAGACTATAAAAGACTTTCCGATGCGATCTTTATCAAAGTTCTTCGATAATCATGGTCTATTTAATTTACTCAGACGACCTCAATGGTATTCAGTTATTTCAGGAAGCAAAACTTATATTCCAAAGTTACTTAAACATGTAAATATTGATAATATTTTCCTCAATGTTGATGTGAGAGTTACACGAACTGATCAGGGTGTCGAAATCTTTGTTGATAACAAAACAGAAATTTATGATGCAGTCGTCTTTGCTTGCCATGCTAACCAAGTAGCTAATATTTTAGATGATATATCACCGACCGAATCTGAAACATTGAGTAAATTCACATACTCTAACAATGCTGTCGTACTGCATGAAGATTCTGCACTCATGCCACCAAATAAAAAACAATGGGCATCTTGGAATGGTATGAGAACTCAGCAAAAAGAATTTGTTACATATTGGATGAATAATTTACAAAAACTAGATACAGAACATGAAATTTTTGTATCAATAGGTAATTTCCCCAAACCTCAAGGCGCTATTCATAAAGAACTCACATATGAGCATCCTATATTTAATGAAAGTACTCTTGCCGGACAGCAACAGATAAAAAATATACAGGGAGTGAATAATACTTTCTACGTTGGAGCTCATTTAGGGTATGGATTTCATGAGGATGGGATCCAATCTGCTTTTAATATAATCAAGAAGTTGCAAGGTGACATTAAATTATGAAGTTTTTAAATGGCATCGTTAGTCATAGTAGGGTGGGAGACCAAAAACATGCTTTTGATTATGGTTATAAGTCATTGCTTGTTGAAGATATCTTTGATTTCGAAACTAATTTGTTTAAATCTATATCATCAAAGTTTTTTTGGTATGACAAAAACTTTACAGATTGTTCACAATCAATTATTAGTGAATTTCAAACTTTTTTGAGGATGCATCAGATTAATGTTAATGATGTTCAAGTCAATTTATTAAGGACTCCTAATATCTTTTTTTTAAGATCATTTAATCCAGTATGCTTTTGGTTTCTATTGCATAATGACCAATGCATCTATCTTGTCCCTGAAGTAAAAAATACGTTTTATGAAGATCAAACATATTTTGTGCACAATGCAGGTAATCCTCTGCAATCCGATCAGTGGTTGGAGGTTAGAAAAAAAATGTATGTCTCTCCCTTTGCTGAAAAAAGTGGATTTTATAAATTCAGAGTATCTCTTAATCCTTTTAAAATACGAATTAATCAATTTAATCCAAAGAAAAAGGCAGAAATTGTTACCAATATAAGGGGGGAGTTTCAAACAATAAGCGCTTTTCAAAAACCCCAAATATATTTAAGATTATTAACAAGTTCTAGACTTGTTTTATTTAGGATTCATTTGCAAGCTTTATTTTTATGGTTAAAAAAATTTAAAGTATTTGCGCATGAGGGAGATGGTTATGCTGACAAAGGTTCTTGAAAATTTTTTGCATGCAAATGTAAAGAATCTTAAAGATGGCTCTCTAATATTTACCTTTCCCAATGGAAAATCGATACATATTGGTAACCATCCAGAGCAGGTGCAGATAGATTTTTTGTCGTGGAAAGGTATATGGTTAGTATTTAGAAGAGGAGCTCTTGGTTTTACAGAAGGATATTTACAAGGCTTTTGGTCGACTAATGATTTATTAAAGTTGATGGACTTTCTTTCAAAAAATATTAATTCTCTTTCAGGCATCACTCAAGGCAAATTTACTTTTAAATTATTTTCACGACTCAATCATTTTTTTAATAAAAATACTTTGCAAGGAAGCAAAAAAAATATTGCTGCCCACTATGATCTTGGTAATCAGTTTTACTCATTGTGGCTAGATTCATCGATGACATACTCTTCAGCTATTTTTGAATCACTTAATGATAAGCAATCCTTGGAGGTAGCCCAACATTTAAAGTATCAAAATATTCTTGACTTGCTGAATCTTGAATCTGGAGCATCAATCCTAGAAATTGGCTGTGGTTGGGGTGGTTTCATGGAGTATGCAGCCTCAAAGGGCTATAAAGTTAAGGGGATTACTATTTCACCAAGTCAATTCAAATTTGCCAAGCATAGAATTCAATCACTCTCAGATTATTGTGCGATTGAATTGATAGATTATCGAAATATTACAGGAAGTTATGATGCGGTCGTATCGATCGAAATGTTTGAAGCTGTAGGATCAACTTTTTGGGATACATATTTTAAACAAGTACAAAAGTTATTAAAGCCCAATGGCAAAGCAGTAATTCAAACTATAACCATAAAAGATGAATTATTATCTCAATATCAGAAATCACCAGACTTTATTCAAACTTATATTTTCCCAGGTGGTGAATTAGCTTCTGATGCTGCTATAAAAGAATTGGTTGCTTCAAATAATTTAGAAGCTCAGGAAACAATCAGTTTTCCTCACTCATATGCGAAAACCTTAGAAAATTGGTACCACAATTTTTTGCAATCTTGGGATGAAATTGAGCCTTTGGGATTTGATGAAAAGTTTAAACGCACTTGGAAAATGTATCTTGCTTATTGTCGCGGTGGATTTTTGAATGATCGTTTATTTGTTTCACAGTATTTACTAAGTCAAAAATGATAAAAGCAATTTTTAAATTAGCAGAAAGTGGGTGGTTACCTGATGTAATTATTAAAATTGGTGCCAAGTTCCTGTCTCAAAAGAGGCTTGCTGACCCTTCTCTTGTCGATCAAAAAAAACAATTGCTCAAAGACTTTGCTGCTGGTGCCATTGCAGAAGAAACCGCTGCAGCCAATGAGCAACATTATGAAGTACCTCCAAAATTTTTTCAGCAGGTGCTCGGTCAAAAATTAAAATATTCTTGTAGTTTATATAATTTGGATGGCAGCAAGGAAATATCTCTAGACGAAGCAGAAATTAATATGCTAAATCTCTATTTGAAAAGGGCAGGCATTCAGTCCGGTCAAAATATTTTAGATTTAGGATGCGGTTGGGGAAGTTTTTCTTTATATGCAGCAGAGCAATTCCCAGAATCAAATTTTACTGCAGTGAGTAATTCTTCTGATCAAATAGCTTTTATCAACGCTCAAGCAAAAGACAGAGGCCTCAAAAATCTAACAGCAATAAGACAAGATGTGAATAATCTTCAGTTTGATCAGCTATTTGACAGAATCGTTTCAATTGAGATGTTTGAGCATTTAAGAAATTATGATTCCATTTTAAAAACATTGAACAGCTTCTTAAAAGATGACGGGAAGTTATTTATTCATATTTTTTGCCATAAAGAGCATATTTATTTGTATGAAATTAAACATGATTTTGACTGGATGACGAAATATTTTTTCCTTGGAGGAGTCATGCCCAGCTTAGATATTTTTTCACATTTTCCCAAATATTTTGAAGTAGAGAACCGTTGGGAAGTGAACGGAAATCATTACTCGATTACATCCAAGGATTGGTTAAGGAAACATGTTCAAAATAAAAAGCAAATCATGCAAATATTTGCTGCTCACTATGATAACCCCAGCACATGGTACTATCGTTGGAAAATATTTTTCTTAACTTGTGAAGTATTTTTTGCTCTTAATAATGGAGAAGAATATTTTGTGTCTCATCACTTACTCAAAAAGAATATAGATTAAGAACGATTCTCATTCTTACTACTTTTTGCAATAAGAGAATTTAAGAAATTTTAGATTACAATGCTTTCAAGATTTAAAGGAGATCAGCATGGAATCAATGAATACAGAAAAGGTATGTAATATTTTAAATGAGATTATGGAATATGAATTGGCAGGAGTAGTTCGTTACACCCATTCTGCCATGATGGTCAGTGGACCATATCGACTCCCGATTGTGCAATTCCTCAAAGAGCAGGCAAGTGAATCTCTTATTCATGCTCAGCAAGCAGGGGAGCTTATTGTGGGTATGGACGGTCATCCTAGTCAAAAGATTGCGAAGATTGAAGAGACCAATCGTCACTCAATTAAAGATATTCTTGAAGAAAGTCTTGGGCATGAACTTCATGCAGTTAGTCTTTACAAGAAACTCCTAGAAAGTGTTGAGGGAGCCTCTGTGTATTTAGAAGAGTATGCAAGAGGCATGATTGGAGAAGAAGAACAACATTCACTTGAATTAAAAGTGATGCTAAAAGATTTCAGTATGCAATAATATTTAGTCACTTAATGGCTAAATCAGAAACTAATTGGGCTTTAGACCTACAGAACTCCATTGATTCTTGGAAAAGTAAAAATGTTGTTATTTCTCCAGATATAGATGGTTTTTTATGTTACCTGCTTTTTTCAGAGTTGTATGATGCCAACCTTGTTGGCATTTATACCACTAATACATTGATACTTTTTGATCATTATGATGGTCATGATGCATTATCTGCTTTGTGGCTAGATCATGATATTGCACATAGCAAGATCCAATCAATAGGACAGCACATCATCCAAAATAAATTAACTGATCCATTATCTTTTCGGAAAAAAAACAGTTTTAATCCAAATGTAATTTGGTCGAAGTCCAGGGAAAACTCCTTCCTTGGAAAATCCAAACATATGGATAAATACCCATTTGGAACTATACATTTTTTAATGCAAGGATTGATGGAAGATGGTGAGCCTCAGAATTCAGAAGCTTTTGCATTACTTGCACATGCAGATAGTTCTTGGATGAATTCAATAAATTATTCTCAAAATTGTAAATTATGGTCTGGCAAAATGTTTAATGGTAAATCAAGACTGATCGAAGAAATTACATCAAAAAAATACTGCACTAAAGAAAACCTCCTCATTCACTCTAATATCTTAAGCAATCTTGAAGAGTTAGGTCTTTCTCAATTTTCTTCAGGAAGGACTTTTAATTCAAAACTCAGTTCGGGTTGGGAGCATATTAAGGGTTTTCAAACACTTACATTTAACCATTTAGCAGACCCCCTTATTTACATAAAGATACTTAATGGGATGTTGAATTATTTATCTGAGATAATGGGCTGGAAAACATCAAATGTTTTTAAAATAAACGAAATTTTCAAGGGGACTGAAATTTCAGATAACCCCAATCATTTATTTTTTGATATGTCATTAGATGAATGGGTAGAGCAAAGTAATATTTTCAGTTATGCATTTATTTTTAAAGATAAAATTAAATTTACCTCACAACTTGAAAAGAAAATTATTTGAAATCTTTATAGTCCAAAAATTTAGGAGAATATTGATTGTCCTTTAAATTCATTTCATGCACTAATGATTTGGCAACCTTTTCGGAAGATATTTGCCTAAATTTTTTAAGTGGACCTTGTAATATTGGTTTAATGACTTCCAAGCCTGCTTCAAGGAATGGGATTTCAGGCCCTCTGGGATCATTTCTTACTCCAAGCAAATGACCAGGTTGGGCTATAATTACTTGTTCATAGCCAATTTTACAAATTGATTTTTCTAACTTACCTTTAATTTTTGCATAGTAGTTCAATGAATTTATGTCAGCACCTACTGCTGAAATAATAGATATTTTTTTTGCTCCATTTTTAAAAGCAATATTTGCCAATTCTAGAGATAAATCAAAATCAACTTTATAAAATTCCTTTTTTCTTTCTGAAGACATCATCATTAATTCCTGAGTTTTTAACCTTAATCCTAAACATAAATAAACATGATCAATAGGTGGTAAACGTTTGGGTAAATCTGAGGAGAGTTGCGAAAAATCTGAAATCAATTGTAGAGTGTTGTCGTCAAATTCACTTATTTTTTTTCTGACAATAAGTACGCAAGCTTGATTATTGTAAATTAATTCTCTGACTATATGACTGCCAACTAAACCACTCGCACCTGCGATAAGTGAAACAGGATGATGCATTAAGGATTAAAGCTTAGGGAACTTCGGGGAGATTATTGTAATTCAGATCATCATAAG
>Ga0207985_1000027_pt1 | contig 40598 bp, 31 predicted proteins | sample ETNtaG_3_FD_185761 | JGI IMG/M metagenome (GOLD analysis project Ga0207985, IMG submission 185761) | Marine microbial and viral communities from oxygen minimum zone, Eastern Pacific Ocean - ETNP201302SV84 (SPAdes) (version 2) | ecosystem: Environmental > Aquatic > Marine > Unclassified ...
TTCTAGGCACATTATTAGCCTTCTATGATCTATTACACCGTGCTTTACACCAGTAAAGTGTGAGTCTCTGAGTAGGTAGTCAATTTGATCGCAGTCTACGGGGCCATGAATCAGGTGAGCCATCGTCTTGTCATTTTGAACAAAATTTGTTCTCCCTTCAGACCAAGAGAGAAGATTTCTCTCTGAACCCCTAGCATCTGGACCTCTGATTAGACCGGCAACCTCCTTAGGATCTATGCCATGATTCTCAAGAATCTCGGGAACGCTTACTCTGTTCTGAATTGAAGACTCTTCGCCATCCCTCAATACATCATAATCGCCAACAATTATTCCCTCTGTAATTGACATATGGTCTAAACCTCCTCTCTCATGTAAGATATGCTCTAAAGTATGAGAATATGGCCCATGGCCTACATCATGCAGTAACGCGGCTACGCTAACTGTATCAGTCTCATAACTATCGAGTCCAATAGACTCTGCCATCATACTAGAAACATGTGATACGCCGAGGGAGTGCTCAAAACGGGTATGGTGCGCTCCTGGGAATACTAAATGTGCCAGTCCTAGTTGTTTGATGTGACTTAGCTTATTCATCTCGGCGGTTTTGAGAAGCTCCTCTCTGACTCCGTCAATCCTGAACTGTCCATGGATAGCGTCATTGATTGTTTTCATTGCAAGCCCAGTATGCCCGAGAGTGTGCTACCCATTAATGGAACTGCTGAAGGATAATACAATTAAATGCATTTCATTTGTACTACAATTGAGATACAATTAATACCCCCCTCCCCTTTCGATGGACAAGAAGGTAGCCAGTATGTCCGGTCATAGCCCAATGATTTCCATGAGAATACCTGAAGATCATCTTCTAGAGCTAGATCAATTGGTTGGATTGGATGGAATGAGAAATCGTTCCGATGTTATTCGAACTGCGATTAGAAAATATCTCTCTGATGAGCATCTCATTAGTGGCAACAAGGTGGAAGTTAATCTAGGACCAGATCTAAGTTCTAGGATGGAAGATTTTTGCAAGTTGCATGGTGAAAAACCTGACTCAGTTTTGAGGCATGCCGCCAGGGAACATATTAGGAATGTTACTCTTGGAGATGCAAAAGTTACAGATTTAATTTATTCTAGAATGAATGAACTTAGAGAAAGAAGCAATGATGATTCAAACGCTATTTGAGGCGAGGGAAATGTGTGAGGACGGGATGCACGGAACCACCGCGGGGGGGCCTGATGGCTCCCTCGCACCCAAATATAACGGTCTGAGGGGACTCAGATACAGGGCCATGAAAGCTCTAGGAAACGGTTTCTAGGGGTTAATGTCTACCCAATCTTCTTGGCCGTCCTTTTTACGGTAATACCATGAGTGAGGGTGCCGTACGTAAATCTGGCATATTTTTCGCTCATGAAGTAGCCAGAAAATCTCAGGTCGAGATGATTTCAGACGGAATTGACACTCTTACTGAGGGAGGGTTCCTTCTAGCGGCTGCCCCGACTGGAATTGGGAAAACAGCGGCAGCGCTGGCTTCGGCCCTTCAAGCCTCATTTGATAATAATCTGGCGACTGAAAAACCGAAGATAATTTTCATGACTGGGAGGCAGTCTCAACATAGAATCGTAGTCGATACTGTTCGTCAGATTAACTCTAGGATACCAGAAGGTATTCCAAAAATAACTCTGATAGATATTATTGGCAGGGAAGGGATGTGTGAATATGTGGATCGTTCTACTGGAAAATGTAGTTGCGAAGGGGACGTAGTTGAAGAAACTCGTAAAGCTAGACGCTCAGACCTGAGAAAGAAGTTACTAGAAGAGCCTCGACATGTTGATTGGAGTGTAAAATATGGCATATCCAGAAAAGTCTGTTCTTGGGCTACAGCCAGAATGGCGGCAAGCCACGCAGACATTCTTGTATGCGACTACAATCATGTTTTCGTGGAGGGGGTCAGGGAGGCTTCCCTGCCTGCGATGGGTATTGAGTTGGAAAACTCGATATTAATCGTAGATGAAGCACACAACCTACCTGACAGGATTAGGAGTGGATTGGAGAGAAGAGTAACAGATGATGTTTTCAAAAGGGCATTGGATAATATAGCTGAATACAAGGGAAATTTAGAGAAGGCTAATTCAAATCTCGACTTGCCTGAATCCGGACAGCTTAGAGATGTAAGGCATCTAGAGATGCAGGTTAAGTCCCTTCAGATCCCTATGATGAATTGGTTGAAAGAAAGGAAGAAGGAGAATGAAATGACGAGGGGGGATGATATGAGAGTGCCTACTCAAGATTTCCTAGATGTATTCTCCAAAGCTACTGAACGGGTGCTGGAGGAGGACGAGGGCGATGACATATCCAGAATTTTGTTGATGATAAGGCGTTTATTCTCTGTGACAATAGACGAGGAAGAAGATTCAGATGACGAGGAGCAGAATGATTGTACCAGAATAGCTGAAATGCTAGAAATTTGTATAAGGTTCAGAAACAGTTCCGCTTTGTCCCTGGTATTTGATGAACTTCTCGATAACCCGCGTATTACTTGCCATCTTCTTGACCCGAGTGTGGTGGGGAAATCTGTGTTTGAGAGTTGCCGTGGATCGATTCTTATGTCTGGCACTCTCTTCCCTCCTATGATGTATTCAGAAATACTAGGCATACCGGCCAACAGGACTGTATGCAAGGTATATTCATCGGACTTTCCGGTTGAGAATAGGCCAGTTTTGATCGCGAGTGATGTAACTAGTAAATTCACAGAGCGTGAAAGAAGTATCCCCCTCATAGGGCAACATGTCAGAGCAGTTATTGAGAATACAAATGGAAATGTAGCCATCTTCGCGCCCAGCTACAATATGTTAGAAAGAATACATTCAGATTTCGTAAATTTAGGATGGAGTAGTGGTAAAGTAATTCTGAAGGAAGAGCAAAGAATGAGTAAGGGAAGGGTTGAATCTATGGTTTCGAAACTCTATGAACAGAAACAAATGGGAGGGGCCGTAATCTTTGGAGTTCTAAATGGTAAGCTTTCTGAGGGTGTGGACTATTCTGATAATATCCTCGATTCATTGGTTTGCATAGGCCTTCCACTTCCTCCTCCTAGTTCCAAACAGGATTCTTTGATAGATTACTTTACCAAGAAATTTGACAGAAACAGAGCTTGGAAGTATGCCAGCCTACAACCTGCCGTCAATAGTGTTCTTCAAGCCCTTGGAAGACCGATAAGGAAGAAGGAAGATAGAGCAATAATTGTATTACTAGAGAGCCGTATATTGGAACGCAGGGTGAGTGATTGTATGCCTTCAATGATGAGGATCCAAACCTCAAGTCCCTCCAGAACTGCAGAGAGAGTAAAGGCATTCTTTGAGATCTAGTGAGCAATGGGTTCATGTCAGACCATCTCTTCGACCTTCCATGGAATGGGTCAGAGTTTCGATAGGGGAAGAGAAATATACCGATCCTCCAATGCCCGCGCTTACAGGTTCACACAATGGCTTGGATTCTGATGCCTCGACATCGCACCGAAAATTCTTTTCAGATATTCCTCACATGACTGAAGTAATTGATAATCATGAAAGATCCACAAAAAAAGTACTGATTCCAGGAAGTGACTCATTGGGAGGTTATGACTCGATTAAATTATTTGAGGAGAGAGTAACTGCAATTGGTGCTGATTCTCTGGGGGATGGATTAGAGATTCCTCTATCTAAAACTGTCAAAGAAGAAGTGCTTCTTCAAGAGGCGACTACTGAATCAGGGCAGTTAATCAGGTTGGTTGCACCAGAAAGATTTGGAGGCAGGATAGAGTCATTCATGCTGCCAAATGGAACTACCTTGAATGAGGCGTTCTGGGATGGGGATAGATTGAAGATAACCTTCAATTACTAATCTTCGATTATTTTTCCTTTGGACCTTGATGGAACGTCCTCTAATTGATCAATTTCTTGTAATACCGAGTTAAGAGCCATTTGCGCGCTTTCCCTGTGTTGGTTACCCAGAACGTGACTTGAGTACCTCGCTTCTTCGAATATCCTATCCAGAGATAGTAACGCCTGTTCACTTATTGGAAGTGCACTTCTTATTGCCATTTCGAATTCTCTTACGGTTTCGAAATCTCTTCTAAGGAATCCCCTGCTCATTAGTATCTTGCAAAGTCCTTCATAACAATTGAATATCGCTTCCCTAACTTCGTCCCCAGCGGCTAGAAGTTCTGCAGTGTAGCTGAAGACACCAGCTAACTCATCAATAGCGGCCTTCTTTCTGTTTCTCATGGTCACTACCAGAGCTGAAACTCCGATCATAAATGCCACCAGAAGAACTGAAATTATTGCGGGCCTCAATAGGGAGTCGGAAGCTTCTGCCTGATATTTTATGCTGACTTCACTAAATTGAGCAAGTTGAGTGGCGTTGACCGGGTCAATAATATCCGAGTCAGAGCTAAACTCAATTTTCAACTCGCCCCAGAAATCCCTATCCCAGAATGAGTGGTCGTCGTGGAATGATTCGAACTGATAGTCAAAAATTCCATTCACATCAGTCATCCCAACGACAGTAAAAAGAGTATCCGTATCATTAGTTAGTCTGGCAGTAATTGAGACACCCTCGACAGGAGGTGCTCGATTATCATCAGAAGCAGTTACATTGATTTTTCCAGAAATCTTAGATTGTCCTCTCTCGATAAAGATTCCATCGGGAATGAATACAAAGTCGACACTAACTAGTATCTGTAAATCGAATTCAATTGATGCCCCATTCAGGAATCTCTCGGCATCTGGTTCTACATCTATGGTGAAGATGGAATTACCAGGAGGCATGTATGTCTTTGCATTGGAGGTAATGAGGAACTGTCCTGTGGCTTCGTCCCATGAAATAATTGCATTAGGCTCAAGAGAACCCTCCCATAAGAGTGACATCTCCATCTCTTCCATTGTATTTCCGTCTCCTCCAATTTCTAGTACTCTACCTCTGACCCTGATTGGCCTAGTTTCGTCACTTCTGACTACCTCATCAGAGATAAGGAGTATTTCCACATTGATATCCGCTCTTGAGAAAACAGTGGTATTTGTCGAGTCGGATAGATATAGTTCCTCTCCATAGAAATTGACCGAAACTAGGTGATCTCCGCGTGATATCGAGTATCCTAGTTCGTGTGTGAATGAGAAAGTCCCATCAACCCCAGTAGTAACCACTAGTATCTCAGTGCCATCCAAAAGGAATGAGACTTCCCTATTCTCTAATCCCGGGGTACCGGGGGTGTCAGAATCATATAGCCTTCCAGAGAAGTTCCACGAACCGCCCCTTGTTGCTACGCTGTTCTCGACGTTCAGGGTAATGGTAGTGTGATATGCAATTGTGAGATTTGTTTCGACTGAGGTCTGTCTATAGTAGCCTTGGTCGGGAGATATTACAGTTATTGTGTGGACCCCCACATCAAGGAATTCTGAGACAACCCAAGAAAGATGCCAACTACCATCTTCTCCGGTAACTGTGGTCCCTATCAATATGCCATCAACAAATATCTGTAGTGAGTGGTTGGAGAGCCAACCATCGGGAAGATTATCCCTCACATTACCCCTTAGATTCAGTACGTCCCCAACCGCGACTGGGTTTGGATTTTCCACAGTCAGAGTTGTTGGAGAGAACACAGTGAAGATTGTTGTTGAGTTTGAGCCAAGAATAAATTCCTCACCTTGGAATAATAACAAGACCTCCCTTGGTCCGAGAGGCATATCAGATGGAACGGGAAAGAATAGACTGAATGAGCCGTTACCATCTACACTGAGTGATGTCAGCATTTGACCATTCATGTATGCGTCGAGGGTCCGATTTGGAAGAGGCCTTCCGGCTCCATCGGTTAAAATTCCTTCAATCAGTAACAGTTCATTTCTATCTATTTCTCCCTGAGGGGTAGTCAGGACCACCTGTGAGGTTTGCGTTACATTGAATGGAGAGGTGGTAATTGAAGATAGGTAGTATTCTGGATTCAGAGAGTCTCCTTGCCCCATCGGATCTACCCATGTAAAACCACCTAAGAACTCAATACTGAATGTATGCTGACCATAGTCCATGTCAAGTGGAAGATCATATGTGATTTGCCATGCCCCAGATGTAGAGTTTGAAACGTCAATATACAGTGGACCTACATCAATCCCATCGATGTGAAGATGAACAACTCCACCCTTTGGAAAGCCGTCCTCTACCAAGGGCAATCCGCGCTCATCTAAGAGCGTGCCACTGAATACCACTCGCTCTCCAGCTACGGCAGAGCCAGAGATGTTTGATACCTCTATCACAGTTGGAGCTAGAATGATTATCCTAGTCCATGTTTGGTCTCCTGATAACCCAGTAGTTCCATTGATCCCGTCAAAAACTGCCGTCACAGTCATCGGCCCTGGATCCCTATTTGGATCGGTTGACAGGTTTGTATTGATCAGACCATTTGAATCTGTAAATCCTGACCAAGTCTCAAGCCCATCCACTAGGATCTTGACTTCCACATTAGCGACATTCTCTCCAGCATTGTCCATTATAGAAATATTGAGGTTTGTGGGGTCGCCTCTGATGGTTCTTGCATCAGGGTCCAAATCGGTTGGATCAATGATGGAAATCATTGAGAAGCCCCTACTATCGAAGGTTCCATTACTTGAGCTTGAGCTGTAGTAGTTTACAGTAGGAGTGTAAGTTGCTGAGATATTGTGGGCCCCTCTAGGGAATGTCATGTCTAAGAAAATCCTGGCTGACCAACTGCCATTAGGATCCACAGCTCCTCCAGAAACAGTGAATCCAGTAGAAACATCGTCGATTAAGAAGGTCAGACTTGGTGAGAGTGGATTTCCTGATCTATCAACAATACCGCTTCCGTTACTCGACGTAAGATTTCCAGATACATCTAGGAAATCACCAGCAGTCGGGTTAGCGGTGATGGGGTTAAATGATATTGAGGTCGGAGATCTGACGATAATCGTGTTGATGTACGTGAATGAATTATGTAGTGTCTCAGTTCCATTCGATCCATTGAACGTGAGCATGACTGAGATAGCCCCAAGAGGATGAGAGTGTGGGACATCGAATGAAAAATTTACGTATCCACCAGAATTGGAAGAAATCTCAGATGTCAGCCAGGTATCATGGAATTTAGCGGATACGTTCATCCCGACGATTTCTCTGTCATTGTTGGATGACTCTGCGAGCTTAGCCCCGAAGGAAACTGAGGACCCTCGGTCCACTATTGTGTTTATCAATGGAATCCGATCAATGAATTGAACAACCCCTCTTACCAAAATCGAATCAGAACCTGTTCCTGTTAAGTAAAACGGACTACTCCCATTTTCAACACTAACTACGACCGTCTTGAGTCCGTTTGAAACTCCGTCTCCCAATGGATCGGTTGGTACAGAAACTGAAAATGTCCCATTGGGGGAGGTCGCAAAACCGGTTACTAGCTTCTCACTAGGATCATCTAGGAAGAATATCTCTATTGAGACCGGTCCACTAACTGTCCTATTGATGTCGAAGGAATCCATTACTTTACCTGTAACTAAGAATGACTGACCTGCAGTTACTTCGGGAAGAGGGGAGTTATCAATCCGGACGTTGCTCAAGACTTGGACTGTCAGGTTCATGTAGCTCTCGTTGGCAAGCCATCTGCCTGCATTTTGAGTTTCAAGTGAGTCGGTTAAGTCATCTGGAGCTAGTATTAGTACGTCATAATAGCCAGGAGGAGCATCGCTTGGGATCGTTGACTGGAATTCAACAACACCATCATTTCCAGTTACGGAGGTATTCATTAGTTGCTGAAGAGGACCTCCCCAATCGAAGTATATTTCCACAGTGGCGTTGGACAGCCTCTCGTTACTCTCGAGATCCCTAACTGTCGCTGAAGCGGACAGATTTTCTCCTGCGATCACTATTGCACTGGTATTCGTAGATTGGACATCGAACATTGTCTGTATCCCTATATCGAGGGAGTTTTCCGTAGCAGGATCGAAAAAGTAGGGTATTCCGCCGGGTGAGTTCTTTTCAAAGTCTAAGACCAGAATCGCCTGATAAACTCCAGAGCCAATCCCACTAGGCATCGAGAATGATATGTTGTACTCTCCAGTGGTGGTATCTAACCACTCAGATCCCAATGTGTACCTATCTGGGGGAAGGGGGTTGCCATCTGGTCCAGCAGGTAGGCTTGATGGGACATCCAAGAAGAGGGAGACTGAGGTGTTGTTACCTAACACAGAGGAATTTAGATCGGAATCGATTACTGATCCTGAGATCCATGTAGTGTTGCCCATTGGTACCCACTCGGTACCAAGATTGAAAATCGGTGAAGCCCTACCTTGTATCCTTACATCGTCAGTTGTTTGGTTAGGACCAACCCAAGTGGAACCGTTGTAGCTCAATACCCAAGGATAGTCACCTGCAGGAGTTAATAGCGGTGGAGACCAAGAGGGTACTATTTTGGGAACATCTGGATCTGAGATATTCCAAACTTCGGTGTCATTGACCGAAAGGGAAAAGAAGCCTGGGAAGGTAGTGATTTCTGCTCCAGTGTGATCGGATAGAGAGACCAAAATATCTGATGTGGTTCCTTTAGGGGCTGGAATCATAGTATAGTTGAATACGATGTAGCTCTTTATGCCATGTTGGTCGACTACAGTAGTTTCATCCTTTGCGAAAAGCTGATCGGCCAGATATTGATATCTTATCTCAACAAGTCCTGCGGGAATAGGGACATCAGAATCTAGGAAAGTCCAATTCACGGCGAATTGTCCAGGATTAGACAGCCAGTCACTATCGTTCAGATACCAGGAGTTGAGGGTTTGGAAAGGAGCGTTAGTACCAGATCTCCTCATCTGTAATGTCAAGGTCCCATTCAGAGACTCAGGTACCTCAGATTTGCTAAGGGCGGTACCATTAAGATAAATTCTATTATTGATTTCTAGTATTGTGTTGTTCAATCCCTGCCCTTCCAGTGAGATGGTTAGGTTTGGAGCCTGAGTGAGATTCAGATTTATTGTTTCTGAGTAAGGCCTGATGTGGAAAACAGGACCTGACGCATTGTTCAGGTCAAACTGATGCCACCCTGTGTAATCAAGTGTGGCCGGAATTAGTCCTTCTTGCTCGCTTTCATTGATAGACACTGAGAACTCGAAATATCCCCCCGGTCCGATACTGGATATCAGACTAACTGGGCCATCTTGTGAAGTAGTATAGTTCATCAGTATCTGCATACTATCAATTAATGAAACATCGTTGTATGGGACATTCTCGAGGGAAACTGAACCAGTAATGGTAGTATTGACGCCTATTCCTAATTTTGGTTCTGTGAGTGGTTGAGGCTCACTTAAGGTTAGCGTGATATCATCAGTAACGTTTACGTTCCATCCCGAGAAAATACCTTGGGAACCAACATAATCAAGTGTTTTAGTCATTAAGACCAATGAGGAATTGCCAGGATTAACTGCTTCATTAGGCATTCCTGTGATGTTGAATGAGCCATTGGAGTCAGTTACAGCCGTGCCTATCAGATGCTGGGAAACTGCAGCCAAGCCTGGAATTTGATTAGTCATATTTGATTCGACTAGATACATATCAACTCCTACTCCTGCGACGGATGTCTGATTATCTGTGAACCTTAGAGTGCCGTTCATCCATATCGACTGGCCAGATAGGTCTCTGTCCAACCACAGTGGGCCCCAAGACTCGTCGGTTACCTCAACGAGTGACATTGCAGGACAAGCCTCGAATGGAATCCATCCCAAATCTGCATTTCCAAGATTTTGATTGGTTTGTAAGTGAACCTCCACCCACGAAGAAAAGTCTTTTCCATAAACTTCGAAAGCTTCACCGTTCCAATAACCTCCGGAGAATCCTGTTACCTTCCTCACAGGGATATCAGCAGTTCTTAGCATGACGGCAAAGAGCGAAGTGAATTGGTCACAGCTTCCCTCAAATGAATTATTGAGAATCCAATATGCCATGTCCGATTCTTCTTCTAAATCAGAAGGAACATTTGTTCCATTGTTATTTCTAAGGAATGTAATGGTGTCATTCCCTTCTGATATGAAGTCTGCTATAGCAGATACTTTATCCCAAGCCGATAAAGCTCCGGAGTCATTGATTATCGATTGTGTTATTCCAGAGACGAACTCATTCATATTGCCCCTAGAGGTGAAGAACGGGGGAAGATCAGTGGCATAGTCGGTTCCCGTAAACACGGTAGAGTTGTCTCTGATCGCCTGAGTGATATTTACTTGGGGGGTGGTGATAAACATTGTATCAATAGAAGAACCATCTGCGATTACATCCCTTGTGAAGTTAGAAAAATTTAATCCTGCTGTTGGATCAGTCCACCCTGTGAAATTTACCGTATTGTGAGGCAGGATAAGCTCCTCACCGATATCAGCCACTCCCGGCCCTCTGTAACTAATCTCCCAGCCCATTAGGGTCGAGTTATCCCAGAATTGCAGATCTGCGACCCCCTGTGTTGTAGAGAATCCGGGCACCATTTCAGTATTGCCCACAAGAGAAGTATTCACGCCCCATGATACCCCAGTATATTGATCATAGGTGTGCCATCTCCAGTAGATTTTATTCTCAGGATTTAATATTGATGATTGATTTGTGGCATAGAGGTATATGGAATTAGGAGAAATATCGTCCGACGGGTCCCATGGATTGTTTGGAGAGTCTTCACAGAGGCCGTCCCAGTAGTCCGAGGTACACTCCTGTCCGTCTGGGATGCCCCCTCCGTCAGTGTCGGGATCTCTCCAGTCAGTTCCAGTTGAGTTTTCGATTGTATCTGGGATTCCATCTCCATCTGTGTCGACAGGATTTCTATCATCATTGGGGTTATCTTGAGGATTTGTACCGTCTATATATTCCTGGAAATCTGTCACTCCTCCATTATCGGTATCTGACAAATTCCACAGGGTGAAGTAAGTATCGTTAGTGAAGTTCCCCCCCATGCCAGGAAATAATACTACGCAACCTGTTGTATTTTCAAAGTAATTATTCAAACCATCCCCATCGGAGTCTAGTAGGTTTTCACAGGGATCAAGAGGGTCAGTACCATTCAGAATTTCATCTAAATCTTCTACTCCATCCGAATCGGTATCGACAAGATTAGGATTGGTGGGGAATCCCCATGTTGACAGGTACTCCTCCCAATCGGCAAGTCCGTCTCCATCCGAATCGGAGTAGTCATCGTCACAAATTGGATCATTAACTGCCCCTGCAGCAGCATCCCAACACCACGAGAAGTTGGTGAATAGGACTGTAGAGGTGTTGGCCGGCAGGTCTACGTTAACGCTTCTGAGTACGTCTGAATCTATGCTTTCATATCTAAATTCTACAAGAGTCCCGTTCGATAGAACATAGTACGCCATTGGGGCATCTGTCTGTCTCCAATCTACAGGTGATTGATCTAATTCAGAAGTCGAGTTGAGAGTTAGGGAAGATGTGACTGAGTCCCAGGCAATTATTTGGAGAGTAAGTTCCTCTTCTGATAAACAGGGATCAGAGTTATGGAAAGGTAGAATTTCATCACCATCAGATACCCCCCCTCCATCTGTGTCGAAAACGTTCCAGAGTGTGCATGTCATGTTCTCCTCCCAATTCTGAATACCATCGCCATCAAAGTCTCCTGCATCCTCTATCCTGGTTGGGTCAGTTTCATTCATATCCACTATGCCATTGCCATTGAGATCCTCCTCCCCATCATCGAATTGATCCCCGTCTGTATTGTTGTTCCTAGGGTCACTGGCTTGTGGTGGATCTCCGTATTGGCCATTGACCTCAACCCCATCTTCGATGCCATCAGAATCAGTATCAACAGAGGTAGGGTCTGTCAAGAGAATTAATGCCTCATACGAGTCATTTAGACCGTCGCCGTCTGTATCGTTTGATTGCGGGTCAGTGGATGTAATGCCATCTACCTCGGCAGTTAGAAATTGACATCCCCCGGGACCCAGTGACAATACTGGATTACAAGGCGATTCGGTTGCAGTCATGGCTAGTGGGCCGGGTCTGAAATACTGCGTAGGAGGAGTCGTAGAGCCATTTCTAGTCCCCCATGCCGGATTGACATATTCCTTAAGATTGATCAGTCCATCTCCATCCGGATCTCCGAATGTACCATCCATATTACTGTTAGATGTCGGATCTAATCCATTGGCGGCTTCCCATCCGTCGGGCATTCCATCCCCATCAGTGTCCCATCCATCTGGATCCTCATCAGCGATACCGTCGCCGTCATCATCATCACTAGAGCAGTTAGCATCACCATCGCCATCTCCGTCGAAGTTATCCACCATTCCATCCTTATCATCGTCAAATGTGTTAAAACAAATATTTCCTCTAGGGTCTTCATCTGCACCATCAGAATTTAGACCTTGAATGAGTTGCATGGCACTTTCTTCATCCCAATCCCTGACTGGAACAGTTCCGTTCCACCATACCCCATTATCTAGCACGTTTGGAGTAGATGGCAAATCCCAGCCAGAGGGCATAGAGTATTGATACTCATTGAGATTGGTAAATGCATCCCCGTCTGGGTCTCCAGTAGATCCATTGTCCCCGTTCTGAGATAGAGGATTTAGTCCATACTGCCACTCCCACCCGTCTGGAAGTCCGTCATTATCTGAGTCCCAGTCTTGAGGTTGTGTATTGATGTAGAATTCTAGACCGTACGATAGTCCGTCTCCGTCCTGATCTGAAGACGCTAAAGCCTCCCAAGCACTGAACTCCAAAGCTGAGTACGAAGAAAGGAGCATCAAGAGCGAGAATGTAATTGCTGAGCGGTGTTTTCTGGCCGACTTCGTGTCTTTTGAAAGATTCACAATGGAGCCCAAGCTACTCACCTCTTACCTAGGGCGGAAAGTAGGGCTCTTAAGAGGAATGGAGCGTCGTTCGGACATTGCCTCAAACTATCAGACGAGTTCAATGTCGTCGTCGTCGTAGACATCTTCCTCATCTTCTTCTTCCTCTTCCAGAGAAACAACCGGCGCGGGTATGTCATCAACTTCCTCTGAGTCATCTTCTGAGTCATCGGAAATAGCGTTCAGATAAGCCATGTGAGATTTCCATCTTCGACGATTCAATGCTGATTGGGTACCGGCAATAAGAAGCATAATGCCAATGATACCAACTACATATGTTGACAGTCTTGGATGAGTGAACTCATTCACTAAACGTTCTATCAGGGAGTCGATGCCAACAGTCATTACAACTGTTTGCTTAGCAGTAGAATCATCAGGCCAGCTTTGGTCGGTATCGAAGGGCGTTGCACTAACCATTATCCTGGAAGAGTCGCCATTGTTGGAAGACTCCGGGACAGTGACCCCTAGGACGAATGTTACTTCATCAAAGGCCTCCAGAACAACTAGAACTGATCCGGAAGGACCGTCGATCTCTACACTCCATGACGAGGAGTCAGATTCGGCCTCAAGAAGAATCGTGAGCGGACTATTTCCAAGATTTTTCACTTTCATCTGAATCTCTACTGTGTCACCTGGGGATAGTAGCCTATTTGGAGAAACCTGTACGATTTCTAGTGTTGGCTCATCAGAGTCTATTTCGAAGACCATCGGGAGATCAAAATATCTTGGGTCTTCGTCAGGGGTGTCTTCTACAACCCTTAGGTATACGGTATGATTCCCGAACTCGACCTGGCTAGTGAGGGTGATGGTCACAAAAACTTCGGTGTCATCACCGGGTGCTAAAGAGACTCTTGGGACGGCATTCCCAGAGTCATCCTCTATTCTGAACTGCCATTGCCCATAGGCTGCATTCCTGTCTTTATTCTCCTCTAATGACGCTGGATTCTGAATCCTCCACCATGTGGCGGATTCTCCCGATGTCATTGTATTTGTGATTTTAGCCCTCAGGGAGACTTCAGCATTTCCGGAGCCTGGGGAACATAGAGATACTGTAATGTGCCCTAGTGGGGAGCCATCGCAGTCATAGGAAACCTCTGCCCTGATTCCAAATGTCCTCTGAATTGTGAATTCGATTGTAGAGGACAGGTTACTCTGGCCGGTGCTAACTACTTCTAATTCGACAGTCCCTATATCTGGATCCAGTCTATCGGATGAAGGTTTGACGAGGATTCTGAGGGTTTGTGTCTCATGTCTGTCGAGGAGAGCGGTGTGGAAAGTCCCATCACCATCGTCCTCTAGAATTCTCTCGCCCGTGTCATTGTCATAAACCTGAATTATTGCTTTAGCCCTTTGTAGAACGTCAATCTTGAACTCATCTGCATCAAAACCAGTATTGAAAATCTCCATCAAGAAGGGAGTAAACTGGTCATAGTCAACATAGCTGTTTGCAGCAGCATCGAAGTCATCTGGCCTTGAAGAATTAGCGACAGCTACCTCATGATCTTCGGACCATATCGAAACTTGTGGAGGCTGGAAAACATCCATCTTCTTCAGGTCTAATTGCAATGTATCTTGATGAACTACCTGCAACACACCATCTACCTCTGCCTCAGCTACAGCCCTGATATCAATCGAGCTTGGAGCACCAGTGAGATCTTCAGGAGCGGTCAATGTAAGAATTGGATTGAGGATATCACCTCCAGAGTTTAATGTGTATCCTCCGGGAGAGTCGAACTCTATTAGCCACGAACTAGGGAAATTTGTCAATACCTCTAACTCTACATCCATTGATTTAGTCGAGTCCCCCCTGTGTACCATCTGGAGAGAGATAGGGGTTGTCTGTTCGGGGGCTATGTATTCAGTTGATCTATCTTGCCGGTGATTTAGTGCGACCCCCCACTGTTCCATATTTACTGGTTCATGCTCTACTATCACGCTGTTTCCCTGAATATCAGATACTTCGAGCTCGACTGAGTATTCGCCTGAAGGAATCCCGCTGGGGTACGACCAGAGATACTCTCCGAAAATACCTTGGCTTGTGTCCTCAATGTCCTCGTCATCCTCATCGATAACATGATCAATTCTGTAAATTCCATTGGGGTCCCTCATCAACAATCTTACCGAGTCGACATCATATCTCCCGAAGCTACTTTTGACATCGAATGAGAATTGCATTACTCTCTCCGAGAGAACATCATTAGGATACCAATCCAACTCGGCCCCTTCTGCTAGCTCCGCTCCCTCTCTTTGTAGCAGAACCAAGCTGTTAGCGATCGCATTGGCTTCAATTTCCAGAGTACTGAATCTTTCATCACCATCAATTTCGTTCCATGCGACTTCTGCTTCACAGCTCGATGAACCTCCCCATGGACTTCCACCTCCACTGTCACATCCTGACATGTCGGCATCGATTATTAGTTCCAAGCGTTCATCCTTGTCTATTGTAAATGTCTCATCACTTCCAATATCGATTTCAAAGGTCTCATGATCGAAACTACAACTTTGAGTCAGTCCAGGATTACATGCTTCTGAAGACCAAGATGCCGATCCAACCTGAGACCCAGATGCTTTTAGTGTGAGAGTCCAGTCAACAGAAGCGGTATCGGGGCCTGTAGATCTCAGAAATATCCCGATTGGCAGATAATACGAGCCAGAGCCCGAACCGTGGTTGGGCCTGCCTGCTATCTCGAGACTGGAGAGCATCGGACTGGTCTTGAATTCAATGCTACTACTTAGCGCGCTCATGGACTCCTGTCCCCCGGACTCGGGAACTTGTGTGGTGATGTATCCATCTCCCCCTGCAGATGAATTCTGAGATGCGATATACATTGTGTAGAGGTTCATCTGAACATCGCTATTAGCATTGAAATTTGTGGTTTCGTTTAGCTCGCTATTGGAAACTGTGGAGGCCCCGTATGGAATGAGAAGGACCAAGCAAAGAGCCAATGCCACAGCTCTGCTATTGCGAACGTAGTTCGCTGTACCTCTCCCTTGCACGATTAACCGCCCACACAAGTGGCGTTAAAGCGTTCGTGCGCCTTGGGCCGCTGATACGTCAATTATGGGGGTCGCCAATATGACTCATTTCGAGGCCTTGAAGCGCTCGATTCAAGGAGTATGACCTCTTCCTATTAACCTGCAGAGGTACCCGAGCTGGTCAAAGGGGCCGGACTTAAGCTCCGGTGCATAGTGCTTCGCAGGTTCAAATCCTGCCCTCTGCACCACTACCTCTTCCTAGTCATCTCACAGCCGAATTTTGCATCCCCTTCTAGAACATCCATCTTTGTGATTCTTACTGATGCCTCGGAAACTTGGATCGGGACCATTAGCCTGTCCAATATTCTTGAACCTAAGGACTCAAGCAGTGAGAGCCTGCTTCCATTAATTGAATCCTCAACTGAATCCAATAAATATTCATAATTAATTACATCTGTAATCCTATCTGTTTTGGGTGGCTCTGATCCGGGTATCGATACCTCGATATCGAAACGTAATTTTTGGGGATGGCCTATCTCATAGGCATGAATTCCGATATCGACTTCCCTGAATAGTTCCCTTAGAAAGATCACTGTCCTTCCGGGCCCCTTCTCAACAGTAAAATGACGTGGTCCATCTGAATAGTGGTCCATTTTATTCCTCCGTCTCAAAGACGACGTCCCTACTCCTGGATAAGAATCGTTCACCAGAATCTGCGTAAATTATCTGACCAGTTACTGACTTAGCTGACATGAGATATACTACGGCCTCTGCAATATCTGATGCCGAGGGACCGGATTGCAATGGGGACTGGGATTGTGCCTTCTCAAAGCCTTGAATTGTTTGCTCCGGGCTTGGTAGTGTATGGCCGGGAGCCACAGCGTTTACTCTAATCGAAGGGGCCAATCCCCTTGCAAGTGTCTCAGTCAATCCAGCCATAGCGAAACGCGAGGCGGTATAAGAAAGATAATCCGGGTTTGGCTGGGAGATTTTTTGATCCAGGATGTTGACCACCGAACCTACCTTACCTGATGGAAGATTTCGACTCAGCTCTGAGATAAGTAAAGTGGGCGAAAGAGCGTTGACGTGCATGTGACGATTCCAAGATTCCACTGTAACGTTAGAAATATCATCGAAGTTGAATAACGAGGCATTATTTACAACTCCTGATACTGGGCCCAGTTCTTGTTTGATTTCTTCGAATAATTTAGCCGGCATGGATTGGTCCAATAAGTCCCCAGAAAAACAGGCGGCCTTACCTCCTCTGGATTTGATAATTTCTGCCAAATCAGACGCCTCATTTTCTGAAGAATTGTAGTGTATTGCGATAGTATACCCGGACTCGGAAAGGCTCAAGCAGATCTCTCTTCCAATCCTAACTGCGCCTCCTGTGACCAATATGACAGCCGCATCCATGGCACCCGGAAGAGTTTCACTCCTATTACGGGTTGTATTGAACGACCCCAAAGGGGTCGATGAGAACGATTAACTCCGTACCTCTATGCGGTACACACGATGGCGACGCGACTTCCGACCGTTCACTCATCTCAAATTACTACAAATTCCTGTTCTGGAACTCCTGTCGAGAGTACTAAAGATAGGGCATCAAGGGACAGGAAAAGACTTCCCAGTTGGTTCAAGACCAGCCTTCCGATTGGAAAGTCCCAGTCCGTTTACAATAGTACCATGGCTAGTGTCAAGGATAACGACCTGAACACTGTTTGCGTTGAGGCAAGATGCCCCAACATACATGATTGCTGGGGAAGAGGGACTGCAACTTTCATGATTGCCGGAGATGTTTGTACAAGGGGTTGTAGATTCTGTGCCGTCAATACTGCGAAAACCCCTCCTCCATTGAACCCTGATGAGCCAGAAGATTTAGCGACTGCGATTGAGAGCATGGGAATAAATCATGCAGTTATTACTGTTGTCAACAGAGATGATCTTCCCGATGGGGGAGCAGATCACTACAGGAAATGTATAATGGCAGTTAACGATAGATGTCCAGATGTAGGAATAGAGTTACTTTGCTCCGACCTCGACGGTAACTTAGAATCTCTAAAAAAACTGTTGAACGGATTGCCTATTCGTGTTTTTGCTCACAATGTTGAGTGTGTTCCAAGGCTAGACAAGATTGTTAGAGACAGAAGAGCCTCATTTTCACAATCTCTGGAGATTCTCTCTGAGGCCAAGAATTTGCGTCCAGATCTGAAGACTAAGACCAGTATCATGGTGGGCATAGGAGAGACTGACTCTGAAGTGATTGAAGCGATGGAGATGATTAGATCCTCGGAAGTTGATATGATTACTCTGGGTCAATATCTCCAACCTGGCAAGCGCCATTTGCCTGTGGATAGATTCCCTGAGCCTTCTCAATTCGCTGATTGGGACAAGGAAGCCAGAGAGATGGGGTTCTCTGCCGTTGCCAGTGGCCCCCTAGTGAGGTCTAGCTATCGCGCTGGCCTTCTGTGGGAAGAGGCCATGGGCTTGGAGCCAATAGTTACCAGAGATTCAACTGGTTCAGCGGTTAGTCACCTTACGTTTTCACGGGCTGAAGGAGGCCAAAAGATATGAGTGTTGAAAGGGTGTATAGACCATGAGCGAGGGAAACGGGACAGACCCACTTCACGTTCCCGATGCACCACATAGGCCAGGGGATCAAGCAGGTTTCGTTGAATGGCCATGGTCTCCAGGGGATTTGGATAAGCCAGATATAGATTGTGATGCTCCTGAAACGGCCTCACTTGCAGAGGGCCTTGTGAGGGTTCTTGGCGATGATAATAAGGCCTCAGGGAATTGGGATCCAGAGCTCTCCGTGGAACAGATGATATCTGGACTTGAGCATATGATGAGGCTTCGTATATTCGATGACAGAATGATGAAAATGCAGAGAACTGGTAAGCTCTCATTTTACATGCGATCTTTCGGAGAGGAAGCGGTTGCTATCGCCCAGACAATGGCTTTGAAAAATCAAGACTGGCTATTCCCCACTTACAGGCAGCCAGGTGCACAATTCGTCAGAGGAAGGGACATGGTCAGTATGATTTGCCATTGCATTGGTAACGAAATGGATAATGTCAAGGGTAGACAAATGCCCGTTCACTACACTTACAGAGACGGACGATTCATTTCTGTTTCAAGTCCTGTTGGGACACAGTTTAGTCAGGCTGTTGGAGTAGCTTTGGCTTCTGACTACAAGGGACTTGACGAAGTCACTATTACATGGATTGGCGATGGCGCTAGCGCTGAAGGGGACTATCATTACGCGTTGAATTTTGCCAGTATCTTTCAAGCTCCAGTGATACTGAACGTTGTAAATAATCAGTGGGCAATCTCCACACACAAAAATTTCGCTAGTAAAAATGGTAATTTTGCCGTCAGAGGACTGCCATATGGCATTCCCAGTATACGTGTTGACGGAAATGATTTCTTGGCCCTGTATTCTGTTACTGCTTGGGCTAGGGAAAGAGCATCTGTAGGACTAGGGCCTACGCACATAGAAGTCTTGACGTATCGCGCTGGGGCCCACAGCAGTAGCGATGATCCATCCAGATATAGGCCATCGGATATTCACTCATTTTGGCCTGGAGGAGACCCCATATATCGCCTCAGAGACCATCTCAAAGAGATAGGAGAATGGTCAGACGAAAAACATCAAAAGCTTTCTGAAAGAATAGACTCAGAGGTAATGGCGGCATACAAAGAAGCTGTCAAATTTGGAGATTTAGCTAATGGCCCTTATCCATCATCTGACGCGATTTTTACAGAAGTTTACGAAAACCCCCCTTGGCATTTAGAAGAACAGTGGGACGAAATGAAGACATGGAGGGATTCATGATGCCTAACATGAATATGGTAGAATCGGTGAATAATGCCTTGGATACAATGCTCTCAAAGGATAACAATGTCATAATGTTCGGTGAAGATATTGGATACTTTGGCGGTGTTTTCAGAACTTGTGATGGCCTGCAAGAGAAGCATGGAAAACACAGGGTCTTTGACTCCCCGCTTTCAGAAGGAGGAATTGCGGCTACAGCTTTTGGGATGGGGATTAATGGACTCAGGCCTGTTGTTGAGATTCAATTCGCTGACTATATATTCCCAGCTTACGATCAAATAGTTAACGAGATGGCCAAGGTCAGACATCGTTCTGGGGGAGAGTTCTGGTGTCCTGTAACCATAAGGACCCCTGCAGGAGGTGGAATCAGAGGTGGTCATCATCACTCACAATCGCCTGAGGCACAGTTTACTCACACACCAGGACTCAAGGTTGTTTATTGCTCAACCCCTTACAATGCCAAGGGGCTATTGATAAGCGCTGTAGAGGATAACGATCCAGTTATTTTCTTCGAGCCTAAGAGATGCTACAGAGGACCTTTCTATGGGGATCCACACAATGTGCCGACTTGGTCTGGGCATCCAGAGGCAGAGGTCCCTGAATCCCATTATTCGATTCCCTTGGGCGAGGCTCGATTGGCTATGGAGGGTGACAGGTGCACGGTAATCTCTTGGGGTGCGATGGTTCATGTGTGCGAGCAGGCAATCAGGGATAGTGGGATATCTTGCGATCTCATTGATCTCCAAACTCTGGTCCCATGGGATAGAGAAGCTGTAGTCTCATCGATTCAAAAGACTGGTAGGTGCGTAATCGTTCATGAGGCTCCAAAAACTAGTGGATTCGGAGCTGAAATGGCTGCTTCTATCCAGGAACGGTGCTTTTGGAGTCTTGAATCCCCCATAGAGAGGGTGACTGGATGGGACACTCCTTTTCCCCATACTACTGAATGGGATTACATGCCCGGCCCAGACAGAGTGGCTGCGGCGATAGCGAAAACACAGGAGAATTAACATGGCGAATTATGATTTCAAATTACCCGATATAGGAGAAGGAGTCGTAGAAGGCGAAGTAGTCACTTGGCACGTATCCATAGGGGATTCAGTTTCTGAGGATGACCCCATTGTTGACGTGATGACTGATAAGGCCACTGTAACTATTCCGTCCCCGACAGATGGCACTGTTCTGTCCCTTAATGGAGAGGTAGGAGACATGATTGCTGTTGGGTCGGTGCTAATAGAGTTCGATACCGACGGATCTAGTCCCGAAATCTCCAATGATGCTGAAGAGCCGGAAGTAGTTGAAGAAGAGGAGCCGGAAGTAGTTGAAGAAGAGGAGCCGGCAGGAGAAAAGAAGCCATCCCCGAAAATCGAAAAGAAAGCAGAGGTAAAAGCCCCTGAAATTTCGAAACCGGCTGAAAGGTCGGCTCCTGAAATACCTGTTTCTAGTTCCAAAACAGTGCTAGCCAGCCCGGCTGTCAGAAGAAGAGCCAGAGAATCGGGAATAGATCTTTCATCATTGAATGGCAGTGGCCCAGCAGGAAGAATTAGACATGCGGACATAGATGCCTTTGTTGCGGGAGGAGGGGCCATAATGGGAGCTCAACCTGTGGCATACTCCACGAAGAGGAGTGGCATTAGTGAAGTCAAAATTGTTGGCCTCAGGAGGAAGATATCCGAGCAGATGGTCAAAAGTGCGTTTTCAATACCTCATTTCTCGTATTTTGAGGAGGTCGATGTCACGGAGCTCGAAGCATTGAGGCAGGCACTGAATGCTAATCGTGGCGAGGATCAGCCAAAACTTACGTACTTGCCTTTCATAATGCTAGCCCTAGCTAAGATTATGCCAGAACATCCAGAATGTAATGGATATTTCTATGATGAAGAGGGAGTAGTCCATCGTCATGAGGCTGTAAACTTGGGAATAGCCACACAGACAGATAGAGGGCTATACGTTCCAGTGGTCAAGAATGTCGAGGCCATGGACGTCTGGCAGGCGGCAAGCGACCTGATTCGTGTTTCGGGAGCAGCGAGAACGGGGACAGCTAGTCTTGATGACTTAACAGGTTCCACTTTCACAATTACCAGTCTTGGACGAGAAGGAGGGCTTGGTGCGACACCAATAATTAATCATCCAGAGATGGCCATATTGGGGGTGCACAAAGCCAGAGATGTGCCAGTTGTCAGAAGCGGAAATATCGTGGTTAGAAGAATAATGAATCTCTCCAGCTCTTTTGATCATAGAGTAATCGATGGAGCAAATGGAGCTAGCCTTATTCAGCATCTGAAAAGAATGCTAGAGTATCCTGCTATGATATTCATGTGAGGTGACATAATGACTGAAATTAGAAAATGTCAAGTCTTGATTATTGGCGCAGGCCCTGGTGGATATGTAGCTGGGATTAGGGCCGGTCAGCTCGGCCTTGATACCATTGTTGTAGAAGGAGATAAATCAGGAGGGACTTGTCTGATTAGAGGTTGCATTCCGAGTAAGGCCATGATACATGCGGCTGAAAGATTTGAGTCACTTTCGAAGCATAGTTCCGAGAATGGACACATGGGCATTACGATATCATCTGAACCAGTGCTGGATATGCCATCACTCATCTCTTGGAAGGATTCAATTGTAGAGCGTTTGAATAAAGGTGTAGAATCTCTCTTGAAGGGAGCTGGTGTAGACTTAGTAAAGGGATGGGCAACCTTCACCGGCCCTAAGAGGTGTACTGTAAAAACATCAGAAGGTGATATAGAAATTGAGGCTGAGAATGTAATTATAGCAACTGGATCTAGTCACATAGACCTTCCCTTCATGCCTTGTGATGAAGAGTTCATACTCTCCTCAACAGGAGCTCTTGAGTTAGATTCCTTGCCCTCAAAGGTTGCCATAGTTGGAGGCGGTTATATTGGATTAGAGCTCGGGTGCGCACTTTCTAAACTAGGCTCAGAGGTAACGGTAATCGAGGGGATGGACTGTGTATTAGGAATATTTGACAAGGAGCTCCGAAGGCCTCTGGAGATATGGCTGAAGAAGCACGGAGTCTCCATCCATACCAACACTCTGGCGAAGAGTGCGGAGGTCAAGGGGAGAGGCGCCTCAAAGAAGGTAGAGCTCTCTTTCGAGAAGGATGGTGAGCTTCAATCAATTAAGGTTGACAAGGTATTGGTAACTGTTGGAAGGAAGCCGAACACCAAGGGTTGGGGATTAGAGACTATGGGAGTAAGGATGGATCACTCCGGACGATTCATCAGAATTGACAGACAATGCAGGACAAATGTCCCGGGTGTCTTCGCAATCGGGGATGTCTCAGGAGAGCCAATGCTGGCACATAAGGCTAGTTCGCAGGGAGAGATGGTAGCTGAGATTATTTCAGGATTAAACCGGGAGTTTGACAAGGTTGCTATCCCTGCGATTGTTTTCACTGAACCTGAGATAGTTTCTGTGGGTTTGATGCCTGATGAAGCCAAAGAAAGGGACGAGGACATAATTGTTGGGAAGTTTCCTCTAGCCGCCAATGGCAGAGCTCTTACTCTTGAAGCCGAGAAAACAGGCGGATTTATCAGGGTTGTAGCTCGAAAGGCTGATCATGTCATACTAGGAATACAGGCAATAGGTAGTCATGTGGCTGAACTCCACGGGGAGTTTGTACTAGCTCTTGAGATGGGTGCCCTATTGGAGGATATTGCGGATACAGTGCATGCTCATCCGACCATGGCAGAGGCCTTCCACGAAAGCGTCCTAAAATCTCTGGGACACGCTATCCATTCAGCATGAGGTGGATTCTTGTCGGAGATAAAAATACTCCATCTGGGAGTCGAGGAGTATTCCACAGTTTTTGAGAAGATGAAAAAATTACAGGAAAAAAGAATCGAGGATAAAATTACGGATACTCTGATTTTCGTTATTCATCCAGAGATTGTCACCTTGGGACCTAAGGCCGTGAGGGATGAAGTGGTGATTGAAGATTATCAGATATTTGAGACAGATAGAGGAGGAGGGGCAACATGGCATGGGCCCGGGCAACTAGTTGTCTATCCAATAATTAAGTGGGAAGGAGAGTTTCAAAGTGTCAGAGGAGTCATATCCCTGTTGGAGGATTGGGCAATGTCGGCTTTCGATGTATGTGGCATTGAATCTTACAAAGACAAAGCTATGCAGGGAGTATGGGTCGATGGACACAAAATTTGCTCGATCGGACTTTCTTTCTTTAAGTGGGTCAGTAGGCATGGGATGTCAATCAATGTGAATACACCGGGTTCCAGAGTGGAGAGGGTATCTGGATGTGGCATGGAGGAAGGAACCCATACCTGTCTGCACAAGCTTGGATATTGTTTCGATAAGGAAGGGAATAAGATCGATGTCAAAAGAATTGAGGATGCATTGTTTGAGACATGTCAGAAGATTCTAGGGAGGGTTCCTAGTTACTATATGAGCGAGGACATGAGGACTTAGTGTGATTCCGGAGAAAGGCCCACTTGCTAGACTATGGGGATTAGAACCCAATACAGTCTTCCTGAACCATGGATCGTTCGGTGCAGCTCCCATTGCTGTTCGGAAGGAACAGGATAGGATCAGAAATGAAATGGAGGAAGATCCGGTATATTTTGTGGAGAGGAAAATGAAAAATCTATGGGAGGAGTCCATTTTTGAGCTATCCAGATTCCTTAATGCGGATCCGGAAGGTATGGTCTTCGTTACCAATGCGACAATGGGGGTAAATACTGTACTTAGATCACTAAAACTTTCACCAGGAGATGAAATTATTGTTCCAGATCATGCATATCAGGCCTGTAAGAATGCGATTGATTTCGTCACTGTAAGATCTGGAGCGAGGACAGTAATCGTAAAGGTTCCTTTTCGAGTGTGCAATGAATCCGAAATCGTTGAACCAATTTTGTCTGCAGTGACCAGCAGAACGGTATTAGCAATGATAGATACTGTTTCTAGCCCTACGGGCTTAAGAATGCCATTTGAAAGCCTAGTATATCAACTTCAAAACAGGGGTGTCGATGTCCTGGTTGATGCTGCTCATGGCCCTGGAATTGTTCCTCTTAATATTAGTAAGTTGAATCCAGCTTACATAACTGGAAATTGCCACAAGTGGTTGTGTACCCCGAAGGGCTCTGCTTTTCTTCATGTTAGAGAAGATAAAAGGATGAAAATTAGCCCACTAAACATAGGTCACGGCTATTCAAGTGATTTACCTGTAGCAGAGAAATTCCGTTTCGAATTTGACTGGTCGGGCACACGGGACCCTAGTCCCTGGCTGTGTATTCCATTCTCTATTGGGTACTTGGGAAGTCAGATCAAAGGAGGCTGGGAAGGGATAATGACAAAGAACAGGAAGATGATACTCCAAGGCAGAGAGCTTCTATGCGAGGCCCTGGAGACCACACCACCGACACCAGATAACATGATTTCTTCGATGTCATCAGTTGAGTTCCCATGGGAGGGTGAAGTCTTCCCCTCTCCGTCGGACGGTGAACCCACTCATAATTTACTTTATGATGAATATAGGATTCAAGTACCGGTGATTTCATGGCCTATCCACAATACCAAATATATAAGGATCTCAGCTCATATTTACAATACTAAAGAGGAGTATGAATATCTCTCAGAATCGCTAAAATCAATTTTAAGGAGTTAGGCAACCATTGAAGTCATGTAGCATTGCCGGCTTATCATGCCTAGTGCAGTTGTAGCGATAACTGGGGCCTCGGGTGCCCGCTATGGAGTTAGGTTAGTTGAGCAACTGAGTCTAGCTGGATGGGAAATTGATCTCATAATAAGTAAAGCCGGTAAAATCAACCTCAAACTCGAGTGTGGAATAGGGGCGGCGGAGCTCGAAGATGTTGAGGGCGTCTCAATACACAACAACGCGAATCTTGCAGCCAGACCGGCATCCGGATCAGCATTGTATGACGCCTATGTGATCTGTCCAGCTAGTGGAACAACTATAGGAAAAATTGGAGCAGGAATATCCGATAATCTATCAACTAGAAGCGCTCTTGTTGCGATCAAGGAGAGAAGGAAGCTGATTATCGTGCCAAGGAAAACTCCAACACCCACACCTCACCTGGAGGCTATGGCAAAGATGTCTTCGTGGGGAGTTGTCATACTACCTGCGAATCCGGGATTCTACAATTCACCAGAGTCAATTGATGACTTAATCGACTTCGTCGTTGCTAGAATTTTGGATCAGATGGGGGTGTCACACACTCTCGGCAAGAGATGGACCGGTGATGAAGTAACACTCGAGTAATCGAGTAATTTTCGGATAATCTCCAGAATGGGTTCAATAGTCAGCATGAACTAAGACTAGTGTGAACGAAACCTCTGAATGGTCTGATCTATCAGTATCTGAACTCAAAGACTACCTCAGGGAAAGAGGGATGCCTGTTACTGGGAGGAAGGAGGAGCTAGTTAGGAGAGTGGAAGAAATTTCTGTTTTTCAAGCTGAAATTGCTGATTATCCATCTGATAATAAGGGATTTAATAGATTTTTAGATAGCATTAAAAATTTACCATTTTCCACACTAGTGGTGATTTCGATATTGGTTATTGGCGGGTCTGGAGGAGCAGTTGTATATGGTGATGAAATACTAGATTTTATTCAAGGTGATCCAGAATATATACTCATTGATTTTGATACTGACAAGACTAGGGGATTCGCTCAGACCCTGGTTGATTTGGGACATCCTGAGTGGGAAGGGAGAATGTCCGGAACCGTAGAAGAGGAAAATACGGCTAATGCGATTAAGAGTAATTTCACATCAATGGGGATACCATCTACAATGGATGAGTTTGATGTCAATATGTTCGAAATTGGAGATGAGCCCGATTTATCCATATGCGTGCCAGGAGATATCGGGAATATTTTCGGTGGACCGGCCCCCTGCTCAACCGCTGATGTAAACAGGGAGATAACACAATTCACCCACAGGGAAGACTACGTAATACAGGGATACAGCGGATCTGTAGATATTTTTCATACTGAAAACGCTGATATTGTTGATCTAGGAAATGGTAGCGAAGACTCTGATTGGCCCTCGGCCGCTAGTAAAATTGCCATGGTCTGGATAGAGGTAGGGACTGATGGGAATACTGATTTGTTGGAGCGGGCCCTGGCTAATGACGTTAATTCGATTATTACAGTCAATTCTCTGACTAATTGTAATGAGCTCGTGACTGGCGATTGTGTCCCTTATTTCAAGGGCATAGATGTGACGAGATTTGATTTCATTCCAGACTCATTTGGATTCATAATGGTCTCCAAGAGCGTCGGTACCACAATATCCGATAGTGTCATCAATGGAGACGGGCGAATCCAGATGAGGATAGATGTGGATAATCAGGCTGTTTCAACCATACATGTCCCATGCGGAATTATCGAAGGTAAGACTGATTCAATTATAGTTCTGGGAGCTCATCATGATACCGTATACAATGGACAAGGAGCAGTTGATGACAGTTCAGGGGTGGCGACATTGCAGGAAATTGCCAGACAGTTTTCGATTCTTGAATCTAGTCTGGGAAAGCCTGAATATACGATTTATTTCTGTACATGGGGAGGAGAGGAGGAAGGCCTTTGGGGGTCCAAGGAATGGGTCGACAAGTATCGTAGCATGCTCTCTGAAAACTTGCGTCTGAATATCAACCTAGATATGAATCATGTAGACTTGGAAAGGAATAACGGTCTGACTATCTACGGAAACAGTCCCAAGGACACAAAGATAGTAAGGGGAATCGTGGCAATGTTTTCTAATATGCATCCAGATTTGTCATCTAAGTACAGCGTAAATGTGAATGATATCCAGTCTACTGCTATGCCATACAACTCGGATCACGCACCCTTCGTCTATGAGATTGACAACCAACCAGACGATGGGATGGAATATGGTAAGGCCCTGGTGTGCTATGGCTCTGGCTCCAGTGAGTACCACACTTATCTGGACACCATGGATCGATTCAATGAGGAAAGCTTGGCAGTCTCTGGAATAATATTAGGGTCATTCATCAGGTATCTTTCATACGGGGAAAGAGTGTAGCCAGTGTTGAGGCGAGATGAATTAACAAATGATTTCTGGATATTTTGCCATATTTATCCCATGTAACTATTACCATCTCGAATTAAATAAAACGAAACGGATATACGCTATCGATTACCGGCATAGTTATGGTCAAAATAGGAGAAACCGCCCCTGCCTTCACATTGAAAACAACTGACAAGAGTGATGTCAGCCTGTCTGATTACAAAGGCGAGAAAGTAATTTTAGCATTCTACCCTGGTGCTTTTACAGGAGTTTGTGACAAAGAAATGTGTGCATTTCAGGATAATATGGTGAAGTTGAACGATGCCGGTACTGTTGTACTGGGAATTAGTGTCGACTCTCCCTGGGCCAACAGTGCATTTTCAGAGAAATATAATCTTGGATTTCCATTACTGTCTGATATAGATAGAAATGTCGTCAAAAGCTACGATGCCTCATTTATTGGCCTGGGCGGAATTGAGGGGTATGTTAGTGCCAACAGGGTTGTCATTGTGATAGATGGAGAGGGAATTGTGAGATATCGCTGGGACGCAGAGAACCCGGGAGTAGAACCAGATTACGATTCAGTGGTCAACTTTGCTTCTGCTTTGTGAGCTGTGTCATTTTACTTCCCGGGAAGGCCAATAAATGAAGGTTACATCATTTCAGGCGATTGAATGCCCAAGAGTTCCAATCCAGTTGAAATGACTCTCGCTGTCAAGTCACATAGTGCCAGCCTACTTGTCATAATCTCTTCATTTTCAGCCTTAAGTATTGGACAGGCCTCGTAAAATGTTGCAAATGCGGAAGAGGTTGCATGAATATGTGTGCAGAGTTTATGGGGATGCATACTAGAGATCGATTTATCGAATGATTCCGCAAAATTAACGATACATCTTGCTAGCGTCTCTTCTTCTTCGGAAAATAGCCCTATGGAGGAATTTACTAGGGACTTCCGACTGACTTGGGAAAGAGAAAAAATACGTGATATCCTTGCGTGAGAATACTGGAGATATGGAGCAGTATTCCCCTCAAAGGAGAGCATCTCATCCCAGTCAAAGACGTAATCTTTTGTCCTATCGGTGGAGAGATCGGCATACTTTACGGCACCTATTCCTATCATCTTTGAGATCCTATCCTTATCTTTTCCTATAAGTGCGGGATTCTTCTCGGAGATGGCATTATCCGCCCTCTTTATTGATTCTTTCAAGAGATCGACGAGTTTTACCGATTGTCCAGCCCGACTTTTCAGCATCTGTCGATTTGAATCGAGAACCGATCCAAAGTTTATGTGTTTGGCCGTATGTCTCTCATCCATGAATCCAGCCCTTGATGCAACTTCGAAAACCATCTCAAAATGTTGTTTCTGTGGAGTTCCGACGACATAAATTAGTTCGTCACATGAAATCCTTTCAACCCTGTCAATGATACAAGCTAAATCAGAGGTAGAGTAGTTGAATCCACCATCACCTTTCCTAATGATGACTGGGAAAGGTTCCCCCTCCCTGTTCACCCACTTACCCCCCAAATAGACTACGCTTGCTCCCTCACTTTCTTCTAACATTCCTGATTCACGTAATCTCTCAACAACGGCCGGTAGTAGATGCCTGTAGGCAGATTCTCCCATAATGTCCCCATCATCCAGAAGCACTTCTAGCATCTCGTAGACTTCATTGAAGTAGCCAGTTGATACATCTACCAAGACTTTCCAAAGTCTGAGTGTATCGGAATCCTCGCCTTGTAATAGAACAACTCTAGATCTGGCCCTTTCGGCGAACATATCATTCTGATCAAATTTTACTCTGGCCTCTTTGTAAAACTGATCAAAATCCGAGATTCCCTTTCTTGATGTGAAGCTGTCCTCTCCCAAATCTATCAAATGCTCAATTAGCATACCAAATGGAGTACCCCAATCTCCGATATGATTCTCCCTAATCACTTCATGGCCTTTGAAAATCAACATTCTAACTATTGCATCGCCTATTACGGTTGATCTAAGATGACCGACGTGCATCTCTTTGGCCACATTAGGTGCAGAATAATCAACGACAATTTTCCTAGATTTATCTTTTTTTACCCCTATCATTTTATCAGCTAGGAGTTCCATGGTTTTGTTAGCTAACCATTCAGGATGGGCCTTAAGATTAACAAACCCATTCATGGAAGTTGTTATGGCCAGTCCCTCTAACTGAGGAGCGATCGCATCAGAAATCTGTTCTGAAACGTCCATGGGAGATTTCTTCAGTATTCTGGATAATGAATGGCAAGGGATTGCAACATCAGCCATAGGCCCAACAGTTGAAGGCCCAATTAGATTTGAGATATCCCCTTCAGAGATACCTAATTCAATGACAGAATCGTATATCAAAGGAGCGCAGGCTTCTATTAGATCTCTCATAATACACCTCAAGAAATTGGGTACCTCAATAGTGCCACTAAACCGCCAAATGCATCGAATAAGGTGGCACCTTCTTCCGTATCCATAGAAATCAAGGTCACGGAAGCCGAGGTATGGCCTGCCAATTGAGTCAATTCATCAATCAAATCCATAGATCTGTCTGCATCTTCCACGACATCTTCAGAGGAGCAATTTGTACATACTGGGATCTCGGATCTTCTGCTTTGAGTACCTTCCCATTCAGACTTACATTGCCTACAAACCCACATTACTCTCCTCTTCCTAACATTTTCTGATAGTAATAACCTCTCAACTGCACCTTGGTCGAGAGCACTTCTAATCATCATCTCGCCATATGTGGCCTTTGGGTGGGCTTGCATTACTTCTCTCAAAAATCTATCAACAAGTTTTCTCTCAGTATCTAATTCTATTTGGTCCATGAGGCCGCCTGCTCTTTGAACCAATTCTCTTAGGCCACTTTCATTGGAGTAACCTACATCAAAGAATGGTTCCCTAATTAATTTCTTAATCTCGTGGTGAAAATAATCATTTTTCACGACGTAATCTTTGGTTGCTCCCGGACCTCCAATAATTATGCCCTGTAAATTTTCTATTATTGGTAGCCAATATGATGATGCCCTTTCTGCTGATTTCTTGAAGAATTTGTCTGCTGCCTCCTCGATTAATCTCTCGAATCTCTGTGCGGACTGTCCTCCTCTGCCATGCTTTGAAGGAACTAATGAGGTAACATGCTCTTGGCAGTGTAATCTCTTACCACTAGCTAGTCCATACGCTGCTTCTGACCTGTCTATAACGAAAAGGCCGTATGCAGTTCTGTCAATCAGCATTTCTTCAAGCTGACTAATCTCAAATGTAGATCCACATCTGTACCTGTAGGAGGTGAAAGCCTCAGGAGGGTCATCGATGACTATGGACATTAGTCTAGTTTTATTATTTCCAACGATGACATGTCCTACGAATAAGGCAATTCCTCTTTCTCCGGGGGTCTTGTACCGGTTTAATGTGGCTATTGCTGATTCAATAGCATCGGAAACGTGCTTCCTAGTCAACTTAGACTTGATATTTGCTGCTTGACCAGCTTCGTTGGAAAGTTGATGTCTAACATCGCTTATCATACGATCAGGAGGGACAACCACCGAAACTAGCTCAGTACCCATCCCTTTCATCGTAGACAGGTCCTCTACTGCCTTCTTGAGGCGTAGTCTCCTTTGCTGGACTTCAATCTCGTCGGATATGGCACTACCCCCGCTTAAAGGCCGGAGGGGAAGCATTTCAACCCTTAGACTCAGCTAGGGCAAAGGAATTGAAAGGGGCGTCCCAGCTCGGTAGTCGATGACGACCGTGATTGTCGCACTCGGAGGGAGTCTACTCCGCCCTGAGATCGAGGAAAGACACGGCTGGCTAGAGGGACTAATATCAGTAATTAGGGACAGAGTCTCTATGAACGACAGAATTGGTATTGTTGTCGGAGGTGGAGCGCCTGCCAGAGAGGGTATTGAGCTCGCTAGACCGATGATTACAGATGAGTCGCACCTCGATAAAATAGGCATTGCAGCAACTAGACTAAATGCCACTATTGTCAGAGAGTCATTATCAGATTCTGGAATTCCAGTTTCTGGTACGATTCCAAAGAGTGTCGATGAAGCTGTTCTTCTCCTTGAAACTCGGCAGGTAGTCGTTATGGGAGGGACCAACCCCGGGCATACTACAGACGCAGTAGCAATACGTTTTGCGATATCCTCCGGTGCTGATAAGTGCATAATAGCAACCAATGTACCGAAAGTTTTCGACAGTGACCCAAAATCGAATCCAAATGCAATTCCATTTGATTCCTTGACCCATAGTCAATTATTGGAGATAATAGGCTCATCTGAACACACGAGGGCTGGAAGCTCGCAAATAGTTGACCCGATTGGAGCTATTGATGCCTCTGAGTCTGGTCTAACGTTGAATATCCTCGATGGAAGAAATTTAGATCTCATCAGGCAGGCAATTGTTGGCGGAGATTTTCAAGGAACAGAAGTGAGGGGCGGATAAAATTTGAGTAGGGCCGATAGAATTGCCAATGCTGGTATGAGGACAGCAAAGGAAGCAAGAGAAGCGGCCAATAAAAGAAGGCAATCTGAAAGACGTAAAATCACGAATAAGTCCATAGATATCAGACCTCATAGGCACTGCGTTGTGTGTTGGAAGCCTATTTCTCTAGAGGTAGAGCCTGCGGTTTGTGACAATGAGGATTGTATTGAGAACAATAAGAAGAGAGAATCTTCTAGAAAACGGTTGACAATAATGCTATATCTATTTCCAGGGATTGCTATACTGTTGATTTTCTTACAGTTGATGTCCGGAGGGGCATAGGAGGGATTCATATGAATATGGTTAGGATATTATCGATACTTCCTGGTCTTGTGGGTGGCCTCTGCATATTGTTGGTTATGGGTAGCCTAGTTGGGATAAACGTAGAAAATTCACGTACAGACGTCCCTATTGTTCCTTGTACTGATGATTCGGTTGGTTGTCCTGTTGGAATGACTGGTGAAGACTTGGAAGTCCCTCCCGCATTCATGCTACTAGAAATAAGCATGAAGTTGGAATGGGACGAGCCAGATAGAAGCTGGATCGGGGTCGTTGATGCGAAGTACAAGGAAGAGTGTCCTCCTGATTCTAATGGTTTGACATCTTGTACTTCTGATGATTTTGTTTTCATTGCAGGAGGTCCTGATTCGCTGGATGGAAGTCTGGAGTTTGTACTAGAACCTGGCAAATATCGTTTTGTAACTGCCGGAAAGGATGGCTCCACTCTTGATGAACAACTGGTCACTATTGAGCCTGAAATACATCTAGCTGGTTTTATAGAAATACTACTTTTCATGATTGGATTGGCCCTACTTCTGGGTGCTAGTGAGATGGCCTTTCCCCTTAGAGAAATGTGGAAGCGCTTTAGGGAAGCGTGATTTGAGTATAGATTGCTTGAATAACCTATTCCTATTCGGGCAGTTATGGCTGACAGGTGTCCGGGGTGTGGTTCGAAAATGGATATTGGGGGCCTACCTATCTCCATTGGTGGCTTCGATATGTATTGCACAACGTGCGGTCATATTTGGCACATAAACTAGGTCAAATCGTTTCTAGGCCAGTTATCCGGAAGGTTAAGAGGGTCAGATATTTCATCGGCGGCTATCATTTCAACAAGCCTTTCCCTCAGATGTTCCATTCCTTCTCCCGTAACAGAGCTGATGGCAATTTTGTTTTCTATTTCTGTAGATTTGTACAAGTCTGATTTACTGTGTACAACTAGAATCGCTCTCTCTGACATCAAGCCACTTACTTCTTTGAGAAGATTCATTTGTTCTTCCATACTAGTTGTCGATTCTGACGTTGGGTCTATCAAAAATAACAGTACATCGCCAACATTCTCTAAGGCCGCTATCGCCTGCATCTCGATATTATTTCTCTCCACCATTGGCCTATCCAGAAGACCAGGGGTGTCGACCATCTGGTACTTTCTTCTACGGTTTATAAAGTGACCCAGATGCAATTGCTTGGTCGTGAATGGATAGGCTGCTATCTCTGGCTCTCCGCTGGATAGAGAAGTAATCAAGGCTGATTTCCCAACATTGGGGGATCCAGCCACGACAATGCATGGTTCATTGGAATCTATGGAGGGTAACTTCCTTAGTATATCTCGTGCCTCTCCAAGCCATTCGATTTCAGGAGAAATTTGTTCTATTATAGATGAGAACCTACCATATGCAGATCTTCTTGCCTGATGAAATCCGTCAATGTCCCTTAGTCTCAAAATTTTTCTTTGTGTATCGGCGGCTATGGACCTTATTCTCTTGGCACCCCATTGAATGGCTCCCAGACTCTTTCTGTAATTGTCATTCCCAACCGCGGCATCTACAAGGGCTTGGTCGAATTCTGAAAGCGCGTTCAGACTTGGCCATCTCTCGACATATGCTATTAGTGTCGTATCAATTACCGATGCGGCTGACTGTACCATTTTGTTCATCTGTTTGCGAACCCTATGATACTTGTCGGGATCTTCTACGGTATCCGACTGTTTACTGGCCTTTCTAAAAGCCTTATCAAGAATCTCGTCTGTTTTCAGGACAGTCGGGATTTTCCTCCATTCGATAGATGCCATATGTCTTCCTGACTCTACGACCAGCCCATTCCTATTCAAGACAGTAGCCAGAAATTGTAAAGATTTTCTAATCATGCCCTTTTTCTACATGGACCTCGTCGTTGGCTCATGCCTGACATATCAAGTACACTGCCCGATTGGGCGATCAAGATTCACCAAGCCCATGGTTCACCTAAATTAGATGATATTCAGGATGTATTTCATGGACCTCTTTCTAGCCGTAGCGCAGGTCTGAGGAAAGATGATATCATCGAGATAATAATCGATTCAAGGGCAATTCGCGCCGGTAGCGAAAGTATCGCAAGAGGGATGTTAATTGGAACTACAAGGAATGCAGTAGAAATCATGGATGAAAACGAAGTTTTCAGATCTATAGCCCGAGATGTGATAGTAGAGGTAAGATTAATCGCCCACATGAGAGTTCCATATTTGGAAGACAGGGAGATGATGACTTTCGAGAAAGAGGATATGAGGCGTAGATCGACTATGCAGGAAAAGGCAGAGCAGTTGGCTGATGGCGGAATGGATAATCACTTGTGGGGTTGAAAAAATGGGCGGCTTAGAAAATAGAGAATGTGTGCCTTGTATGGGAGGAGTCCCTCCCCTGAATGAGGAGGATGCGGGGAAACTTTTGGAGCAAATAGATGAAAATTGGAAGATAATTGAAAATCGCCATATTGAGAGGTCATGGTCCTTCGAAGATTTTATGGGAGCTTTAGAATTTGTAAACTCTGCAGGCGAAATATGCGAAAATGAAGGTCATCACGCTGACTTTGAATTTGGTTGGGGGAGAGTGAAGGTAATTATTTGGACTCACAAGATTAACGGCCTAACCGAGTCAGATTTCATTTTGGCTGCTAAATTAGATCTTCTGGACTAGGAATTTTCATGACTTCTGTGCAAGATAATCTGAATAGTAGAAGAACTGTTTACAAATTCACAGAGAGAGTTGTAGAAAAGTCAAGCCTTGAGATGGCATTCGAGGCGGCCAGTAACGCCCCCTGCCACAAGCAAACACACCCCTGGAATTACTACGTATTGGGCCTAGAGACGAGGCGGAAGCTTCTACCAACGGTAATCTCCACTGCCAGAGAGAAGGCAAGTAAAGATGGAGGGGATGGGACCGATAAATCTGTCAACAGAGCAGTTTCAAAAATTATGGATACCCCTACTCTGATTGCAGTCACAACGAAACTAAGCCCTCAGGATTCATTCAGAGAGGAAGAGGACTATGCGGCAACCGTTTGTTCTTTGCATAATCTAGTGCTCTCGCTTTGGGATATGGGCATTGGATCTCAATGGAGTACTGGAAGTGTTACAAGGCACCCCTCCACTTACAATGCACTAGGGATTGACGGAGAAAAGGAGAGGGTTGTGGGATTTCTGAAGGCTGGCTATCCAGAGTCTATACCCAATATAAAAAAAAGGGGTTCCTCTGATATTAGGAAGTACCTTCCCTAGAAAATGGTGTTAATATGAGGAAGGTAATTTACCCAAAGATTGGAGGCGTTGATTCCATAGAAATAACCGATACAAAGGATCCTCTGGCTGCAAAAGGGGATGTGGTTGTCAGAATTCACAGGGCGGGTATAAATTTTGCAGATTTGATGATGAGGCAAGGACTATACGGGTCAAATCCTGATTTCCCATTTACCCCTGGATATGAGGCATCTGGGGTGATAACGAACACTGGCGAAGGAGTTAATGATTTTGAGGTGGGGGACAGGGTTCTGGCCATGACTGGATTTGGAGGCTATTCTGAGAAGATATCAATCCCAAGTAAAAGAGTATTCAAGTTACCAGATAATGTAACTTTTGATCAGGCGGCTGCAATTCCCGTTACATATGGCACCGCATATCATATGCTATTCCACTTAGGAAGAATATCCCCCGGAGATACGGTTCTAATCCACCATGCTGCTGGGGGTGTGGGAACTGCTGTTGCTCAATTGTGTAAAGTCGCAGGAGCCTCGATAATAATAGGAACGGCCTCTGCATCAAAGAGAGAGTTCGTAGAGTCCCTCGGAGTCAAGTTTGTAGACAGAGAATCAGAGGATTTTGTCAAGATTTGCAAAGAAATGACAGATGGAAAGGGCGTTCATCACGCCATAGATCCGGTTGGCGGGAGTAATCTAATGAGATCTTACAATTCTACCAGAAGAGGCGGGAAGGTATACTTCTTTGGTGCTTCGTCTGCAGTCAAGGGAGATAAGAGATCACTTATCGCGGCTGTAAGGATGTGGTTTAACACCCCTAAATTTGACCCAATTAAGATGATGTCATCTAATAAAGCTGTTTTTGGCGTACATATGGGACTTTTAGATGATGACAAGATATTCGCGAGCCATCTAAACGCACTTTCCAAGATGCTAGAAAATAACGAAATTAATCCCATCATAGATAGCATTTGGAGATTTGAAAACGTAGCTGAGGCGCAGATGCATATGCATAATCGTAAGAACCGCGGGAAAATACTCCTTGATTTCGCTCCAGAGTAATCAAAGCCTTACAGGCCTTGTAGCCCCACATGCTTGACATTTCAAAAGAGTGGTTCTATCCTCTTTGATAAATCTCGTATCGGGCGCTCTACATTGATTGCAAAGAATGTATGTCTTGACATAACTCACCAGTTTTTCCTTAATTCTCTTTGGAGGGACTCTTCCCTTGAGCATTATTCTTGATTGCTCCCTTGTGCCTGAGGTTCCTAGTTCATTGAGAAGATACTGATAGACATGATTTGCGTCCCTATCCATCGCATCTACTACGTCTGAGAAGTTTCTCAGAATAGTCTGACTGCCCTCAATCAATATTTCTGGCTCCGGCATGGTCCATCTAGACCTCTGACTGATTCCTTCTGGAATTCTTTCACGAGCTCTGTCGAGAAGATCTTCATAATCGAAACCACCCATGAGGCCCCGAAGATACCACTCCTTTTCACCCCACCGGGAGATGCGGGTATCGGGCAAGGTAAAATCTTGGTACCTCTGGGAGGGGCCATGGACGAGTCATTAGAGGTCATGGTTGCTCGGACTGATGACGGTGCGAGATTACCTACTAGGGGTAGTGAATACGCAGCAGGATGGGATCTTTATGCCCTAGAGGAGTATGAGGTTCCATTTAGGAAGAGCGTCAAACTTCGTACTGGACTAAGAGTTGCAATCCCTGTGGGATATGAGGGACAAGTTAGAGCTAGATCGTCCTTGGGCTCGAAGGGCCTGATTCTGCCTCATAGTATTGGAACTATCGATGCGGACTACAGAGGGGAGTTGTTTGTCCTCATGACCTGGATTGGAGAAGGAGATTCATACAGAGTAAATGCGGGAGAGAGAATCGCCCAGCTGTTAATCTCCCCCATACCTGAAGTTTCGTTCAAGGAGGTTTCAATTGAGCAACTTGGGGATACTAAGAGAGGTGATGGTGGTTTCGGCAGTACCGGCCGTTTCTAGATATCTGCAATTAGTTAATTTCTATACTATATTCTCAATAGGTTCATAGGAAGCGGTTAGTGTCAAAGTATGATGACAAGCAGCGTGGATGATTTACGAGACACTGTTGAAGAATTACGTTCTAAGGGGCTCAATACCCAGCAGATCGCAGATGAAATGTCTCTTTCTCAGACCACTATTAAGTGGCTTTCCTCAGGGGGAGTGGGCTCTGAAGATAGGCCAGATGATATCAGAGTTGGTTGGAGATCTATCGCAGTTAAAGCTGGAAGGATAGAGGCTATTTCGTACGTTTTTTGCGATATTTTAGAAGAGGAAATTGGGGATGATGTAGATACCATAGTCGGTATCAGCATTAATGGAATCGCGTTTGCTCAAGCCATAGGTGGACAGTTAGATCTTGACTTAGCGGTCAGCAGGAGTATTAGTGAAGACGGAGGGGGGCATATTTCCGAAGTTTTCGCCGAGGTTGAAGGTAAGAGATGTGTTGTGGTAGATGACGTACTCTCTGGAGGCACGACAATGACCAAGACAGTGAACAATCTCAGAGCTGCTGGTGCCGAAGTAAAGTTATGCATGGTTCTTGCAAACAAGTCCCACAGGAACGAAATTGAGGGCGTGCCTCTGCGTGGACTTGTCAGAGTAGTGACTGTCTGAGGAAGAGAAATGCACTGGGCAGATTTCAGAGCTCAGAGATTATCCGAGAGGGACGTACCACAGGTAATTGTCTCTGGCATAACTCCCTCAGGAGAATTCCATATCGGCCATCTTAGAGAAATTCTTACGGCTGAGATGATACATAGGGCATGTCTGGATGCTGGACTTGATTCCAGATATGTCTTCATAGTTGATTCTATGGATCCATTAAGAAGAGTATATGACTTTCTATCTCCTGAATATGAGAAGTATATTGGGGTTCCTCTAGCTTACATCCCGTCCCCAAATCCTGACGGGACCCCCAGTACCGGTTCAGTAAGTTATGCTGAATACTTCTTGAATCCATTTTTAGAATCACTAAGAGAGATAGGAGTATTTCCAGAGATAGAGATGAATCATGAAGCTTACGAGGATGGGCGATTCTCAGAAAAGATTGATGAGGCCATATGTAATAGACAAAAAATTAGAGAGATAATAATGACAGTATCCGGAAGAGATCTTCCTGAAGACTGGTTTCCGTATAACCCTCGTGGACCAAACGGAAGTATGGACGGGGTAAAAGTAACTGATTACGAATATCCCTTTGTTTCCTGGGAGGATGAAGATGGGGTCACCGGGACCGCAGATATCAGAAAGGCTGATGGGAAGATGCCATGGAGGATTGATTGGGCAGCTCGCTGGATAATCCATCAGGTAACCTGTGAGCCGGCTGGCAAAGATCATGGTGCCGCTGGAGGTAGTTTTGATACTGGAATACCGATTTGCGAGGTTCTTGGCGGGACTCCTCCCGAGAAGATAGTTTACGAGTGGATCCAACTTAAGGGAATGGGGCCTATGTCTAGCTCATCAGGTGTCACAATAGGGCCGATGGAAGCCCTCTCCTTGGTGCCTCCTGAAATCCTTCGATATGTTATCGCTAGGAGTAAGATTGGGAGACATATTGAGTTTGATACAGGGTCGGCCTTGTTTGAGATGGCGGATGAATACGAGCGTCTCCTTTCTAGGGTTGAAACTGGAGAGGTATCAAAGCGGATGCAGACAAGGATCGATACTAGGAAAGGAGCTATTAGGTTGAGCCAGGTAGTTAGGAACTCCGATCCGTCTGACTCCTTCGCGGGTGTTTCTTTCAGGCATCTATCAATGCTTGCACAGATCAAGTCATCTGATGAGGAGGTCTGGGAATCTCTGAGAAATAGTGGGCATCTGTCTGGAAATCCCAGTGATTCATTACTAGTAAGATTAACAAAGATGAGAAATTGGATAGGCGGAAGTCATTTTCCAGAAGACGCTCGAATAATAATCCAGTCAGTTATCGGAGATCGCTTCAGAGAGAATACCTCAGAGGAGCAGAAGATTTTCTTGAGAAGGTTAAGTAAATATCTGGAGGATTGCGAGTGGAACCAAGATTCCATCAGAGAGATGATCAGGGAGTGTACTAGTATCTGTGAAATAGTTCCCAGAGATGGTTTCTCAGCACTATACTGGGCACTACTTGGTAGAGGCGATGGACCAAGGGCATCAGCCTTAATTTCTGAAATGGAAAGGAGAACATTGATTGGTCTTCTGTCTGGCATATGAAGGGCTTAACCATGAGATCTGATCACCTACCATTCCCAATGCCTGAACGCCCTCATTCTTTGATTCAGGAGTGGAAGAATCTCACATTCATGCACTGGGAGGTAGATCCGGTGATGCTAGCCAAATATATTCCAGATGGCTTGGAAATAGATTTATTCGAGGGGAAAGCATTCGTCGGAACGATTCCTTTCATAATGGCCAATGTCAGACCTAGAATGGCTTTTCCGATACCGGGAGTCTCCACCTTTCCCGAGATTAATATCAGAACATACGTCAGAAAAGGGGGTTTTGCTGGTGTTCTTTTCTTGACTCTCGAAGCTCAGAGTCTGATTACTTGCTCTTATGCAACAAGAGCCTACGGTCTACCCTATAGGTATTCAACAGCAAATGTTCAGTCGAAGGATGGTAAATACCAGTGGAATGCCTGTAGAAAGGATGGCAGTCACGAGATTATCGGTGAGTGTACGTGGGATAATCAGGAGGAAGTTGCCAGGAAGGGTACGCTGGAAGAATTCCTCTTTGAGAGATATTGCTTGTACACTACACACAAGGGAAATTTGTGTATAGCTTACACACAGCATGAGCCTTGGAAATTTGGTACTGGCGAAGTAAAGTTGGAGTCTAACACACTTACCGATGAGTTCGACTTGGG
>Ga0207985_1000029_pt1 | contig 39573 bp, 36 predicted proteins | sample ETNtaG_3_FD_185761 | JGI IMG/M metagenome (GOLD analysis project Ga0207985, IMG submission 185761) | Marine microbial and viral communities from oxygen minimum zone, Eastern Pacific Ocean - ETNP201302SV84 (SPAdes) (version 2) | ecosystem: Environmental > Aquatic > Marine > Unclassified ...
GTTATTTCAATTGAAAAATTTGAATCTTTTTGATTTAAGAATTTCATTTATTGATAATATCGATAAAATCAGATACTTCGGTTTGCAGGCTAATAAGCAAATATTTAATTTTATGTTCAAAATACTTGTGAAGAACTAGACCTGGTACAGCTATCAACAAACCAAATGCTGTTGTAATTAAGGCTTGAGAAATGCCTGCAGCAAGTAAGTCAGGATTTGCTCCAGAGGTTTCAGTAAGTCCAGTAAATGCTGTTATCATTCCAACCACCGTTCCTAATAAACCAATTAACGGGCTTATCGTTGCAGTTGTACCTAGCATAGTTAAGTTTCTCTCAAGAGAATATTGAACTTCTGTGGCCTTTTCTTCAATTTTGGATTCTAAATTTTCTCTAGGTAAGTTTTTATATTTAATGCAATTAATTAATAAAAAACCTAGTGACGATAGATTTGATATTTCTTCAGCATGTCTTTTATCAATCATATCGTTATCCATTAATGTTTTAATTTGATTAGATAAACCATCTGGACAAATAAGTCTTTTTTGAAGAAACCATGATCTTTCAATAGAAAAAGCTATTATTAAAACGCTGCATGCCAGTAATGGCCACATAAATATCCCGCCTGCTGTTATAAACTCATTCATAGATTTTATTCAATTTTGTTCCACTAATTTCATATATGTTTTCAAAAGAACTTATAAAATCATTATCATGAGTTGCAGAAATTAATGCAATACCGTATTTGTCAGACATTTCAAAAATTAAAGATTGGATTATTGATGCATTTTTTCTATCTAAATTACCTGTTGGCTCATCAAGAAATAAAAATTTAGGTTTTGTAACAATAGCTCTAGCTATTGCTACTCTTTGTTTTTCACCACCAGATAATTTCCATGGAAGATGATTTTTTCTTTCATAAATAGCCAATTCTTTCATTATTTTATTAACAAGTATTTTTGATTCAGAATTTAATTCATTTTTGAGGCTTAGAGGAATTGAGATGTTCTCCTCAACAGATAAGTCATCTAAAAGATGATGGAACTGATAAACGAAGCCAAAATTATGTAATCTAATCTGTGATAGTCCATCATTACTCAAAGAAGCAAAGTCTGTGTGGTCTAAATAGACTCTTCCGGAAGTCGGGCTATCAAGAGATGCTAAGATTTGAAGTAAAGTTGACTTACCAGCCCCTGATTTACCTGTAATTGCAACTTTATCACCCTCGGTAATTGAAAGATTTATGTTATTAATAACCTCAATAGTATCTCCTAAAATTGAGAACGATTTTGATAAATCTTTACATTCAAGCTTACTCATGACGGAGAATTTCCACTGGATTTAGCTTAGTAGCTCTCAAAGAAGGCAGAAAAGAAGCGCTAATGCTCAAAATTAAAGAAATAAGACATATAAAAAGTATCTGTTTATGGTCAATAAAATAAGGAAAATAATTTATGAAATATGCCTCTAAAAGATTTCTACCAAGCATCACCTCCAATAAGTTGATTATATTGTTAATGTTTATTGTAAACAGATATCCAATCATAACTCCGATAATGATACCTATGACACTTAATAAAATACCTTGAGTGAAGAAAATTAAAGTTAACTGATTAGAGCTTGCACCTAACGTTCTGAGTATCGCAACTTCTCTTTCTTTTGATTTAACAGTCATTACGATTGTTGATAAAACTAAAATTGATGCAACAGCCACAATTAGAAATAACATCAAGCTAATTAATAGTTTTTCAAATTTAATTGCCTCAAATAATGTTCCATGTGTGTCTTTCCACGATGATATATAGAAAGAATTACCAAGTTCAAGAGCAATATTTGAACCAATTAGATCTGCTTTAAAAAGATCTGTAGTTTTAATCCTTATAGATTCAGTTTGATCAGTACTAAATTTTTTTAATTTTTGTGCAGTTTTGTGAGAAGTCAATACAAGGTATTGATCAATTTCTGTTCTTAATTCATAAATACCAACAATTTCAAGCGATACAGACAAAGGATACGAGCCAATAATGGTTGATTTTATGTCAGGCGTTGTAATAACTATATTATCTCCTACATATGCTCCAAGATTTGCAGCTAACGATGAACCAATAATTACACTATTTTTATTATTAAGATTTTGAAAATCTCCAATGATCATATATTGTGGCAATATTGAGAGTTCTTTTTCTTTATCAGGTTCGATGCCTATTAAACTTACTGGCTGATTTTCACTTGACGATGATATCAGAGCTTGAATTTCAATATATGGTGATGATTGATAAACATCATTATTTGCATTTATTTTTTCAATCAGTTCTTCGTAATTTTCAACGTAATCATCGTTGTAAACAATTGCATGAGGAATGACACCCAAAATTCTATTTTCAAGTTCTTTTTGAAAGCCGTTCATGACAGAGGTAACTATTATTAGACTTGCTACACCTATGGATAGCCCTAATATTGCTAGAATGGTGGTAAAAGAGAATATTCCACCTTTTTTAGATCTTAAATATCTATACCCTAAGTTAAAAGAAATTGAGGACACAATCCTATTTCATTAATTGTTTTAATACTTTCTCAATATTTTCTTTATAAGGTGGTCTTACAGCATCAAAAACTTTATCTAGCTTGAAGCTTACATCTTTATAGTAAGCCCTTGGATTAGAGAAATTTTTGAATCCCTCAAATGATTTATATCTACCCATACCAGATGGTCCAACACCACCAAAAGAGAGATCATTTTGTTGAAGATGACTTATTACATTATTGACAGTTACACCACCAGATGAAGTTTTATTAAGAATGTTATCTTGTTCTGATTGATCATTGCCAAAATAATATAATCCAAGCGGTCTATCTTTTGAGTTAATTAACTTAGTAGCCTCATCTATCTCGTCATACTCAACTACTGGTAAAAGTGGTCCAAATATTTCCTCCTGCATAATTTTCATGTCATCAGTGGTATTTGAAACAATTGTTGGTGGAATTTTGAAATGTTCTTGTTGACTAAAATCCTCATTTGCAGGATTAATTTCATCAATAGTTGCACCCTTTTCAACAGCATCGTTAAGTAAGTCCTGAAGTCTGTCATAATGATTTTGATTTATAATAGATGTGTAATCATCATTATCTTTTAAATCTGGAAAATAGTCAGATACAGCATTTTTAGTTTCATTAATAAAATCATCTTTTTGATCTTTATGAACAACAACATAATCTGGTGCTAGACAAATTTGACCAGCATTAAGTGTTTTACCAAACATTATTCTTTTAGCTGTTGTTTTCAAGTCAGCAGATTTACCAACAATAACAGGTGACTTACCACCTAATTCAAGTGTACATGGAACTAAATTTTGGGAAGCTGCGCTCATAACATGCTTAGCTACTGATCCACCTCCTGTATATAAAAGATGATCAAAATTCAGTTTAGTGAATGCCTCACCAACGTCAGGTCCACCTAAAAATGTTGCAAATTCGTTCTGATCATATGCTTTATCACATAAATCTTTTAACAGAGATGAGGTAATAGGCGTATGCTCACTAGGTTTATGCATAACCTGATTACCTGCTGCAAAAATAGAAACAAGTGGAACAAAAGCTAGGTTCACTGGAAAATTCCAAGGAGAAATCATGCCAACTGTTCCAAGAGGTTCATATTTAATATATGACTTTGCACCCAATAATCCAAAAGGGAAATTTGACGATTTCTTTTCAATCTTGTTCCATTTTTTTACATTTTTTATGGCTAAATTGATTGCAGGCATTATTCCATATACATCAGATAACATAGAGGCGTTTTTAGATCTGTTACCAAAATCGGCATTCAAAGCATCAACAAAGTCATATCTATTATCCATAATCAAACTTTTAAGCCTCTGCAGTCTATCAATTCTAAGATCTATGGATGGAGCACCATTTTTAATAAAAAACTCCTTTTGATCTTTTAGAACATTGTTCATCTCTTCATATGTATTCATAAACTCACCCTAACTCCTATCTGCTTTGTCTTTGTTATTTGCAGACCTAATTAATTCTCTCATATTATTCCAGTCATCATCAGATAATGCATCAAGCTGTGAAAAAGTCCCACCACCTGTTAAATATTGACCACCATCAAGACCTATAGTTTGACCAGTGAGGTAATCACAACCATCTGACATTAAAAATGTAGCTAGATTTTGTAATTCTGACATTTCACCAACTCTGCCAAGCGGAACTGTTGATGTATAACTTTTTTGATCTCCACCACCAGGCATTAATCTATCCCAAGCTCCTTTTGTAGGAAATGGTCCTGGCGCAATACCATTAATTTTAATTCCATATTTTCCCCACTCTGCTGCCAATGACTGTGTCATTGCATGGATTCCTGATTTTGACATAGCTGAAGGAACAACATACGGTGAACCAGTCCATATCCAAGTTGTAAGAATATTGATAATCGAACCTTTAACACCCTGCTCTATCCATCTTTTGCCAACCGAATGAGTCATATAAAAAGTACCATGAAAAACGATATTAGCGATTGCATCAAAACCTTTATGAGATAAATCTTTAGTAGGTGAAATAAAATTTCCTGCAGCATTATTTACAAGTCCATCAAGAGGACCCTCATCAAATATGTTTTGAACATAATCATCTACATCTTTAGATGCTCTAATATCAAGAGTTTGTGTGTGCACATTTACTTTAAATTTTTCTTTTATTTCTTCTGCAGTATCTTGAAGCACATTTTCTCTTCTACCACATATATAAATATCCGCTCCATACTCTGCAAAGTGAGAAGCCATTTCTTTACCAAGACCAGTTCCGCCTCCAGTAATCAAAATTCTTTTATTTTTTAATAAATCTTTTGTAAACATAATTAATTTGCCTATTTAATAATATCTATAATAGCATCTGCCCAAGTATCTGAATAATTTAATGACTCTACATAATCAAGATTATCCCCTCCAGCTTCTATAAATAGTTCTTTGTATTCATCACCTAATTCAATGATTGTTTCTAAACAATCAGCAGTAAAAGCTGGTGAAAAAATTAAAATATTTTTCTTTCCTTCTTTAGCTAAAGACTCAAGAACTTCATCAGTAAATGGAGTTAACCATTTATTAGTCAATCTTGATTGAAATGTAACTATGTAATTGTCATCTTTTATATTAAGTTTACTAGCTAAAATCTTAGTTGTTTCATAAGTTGTGGCTTTGTAACAAAATTTATTTTTTTCAGTAATCTTAATTTCACAATCATGGTCACTACAAACAGAATCTTCATAAACATTATCTACATGGCTATTCGGAATTCCGTGATAACTAAAAATAATTTTGTCATATGCATTGATATCGAATTTATTAGCTTTTTCAATCCAAGCATTTATAAATTTTTCATTGTCATAAAACTGATTAATAAATTTTATTTTTGGAACAACCCATTTTTTTGAAATTATCCTTGAAACCTCCTCATATACCGAGCCTGTTGTTGCTGCTGCATAGTGAGGAAATAGAGGTAATATAATAATTTCGTCAGGATTTTTTAATAGAATCTTATTTATAACTTTTTCAAGAGATGGATTTTGATATCGCATGGCAAACTCAACATCATAATCTGGTAGTTTTGAGTTCAATTTTTCAGCTAATTTTTTGGTATTATAAAGTAGCGGTGATCCTGTCTCTTTATCCCAAACTTGTCGATAGATCTTTGATGATGAAAAACTTCTAAAAGGTACTATTAATAAATTTACCAAAAAAAATCTGATAATTGGATTTACGTTTATTACTCTACCATCCATTAAAAACTGTCTTAGATATTTAAAAACACTAAAGTAATTCGGCTTATCTGGGGTACCTAAGTTAACAATAAGAAGAGTTTTTTTCATAAAGATCCTGATTTTTTAAGTATAGGTTGGCTTATTATAAATATTATTAAAGTTATACATAAGACTGAACTAAAATAATACAAGTATGCAGGATTGATTGAATAAATTGGCATTGCTATGAAAGGAGTTGTCATATGGCCAATCGGTATAACAGATCCTAAGTATCCTGCAGCAGATCCTTGATTTTCAGGCGATTGTGCTAGGGATAACGAAGATGCTAATGCGGGTCTAGTCATACCAAATCCAAAACCAAGAATGATAATAGATAAATAATACACTGAAATTGTTTGATAAAACGCCATTGTGAAATATGAAAATATCAAAAGTAATGTTCCAAATAATAAAAGATTAAAATTATTCATCGGGAATGCATCTGTGAATATGTATTGACTTACAATTGTTGAAATAGATAAAAGAGCGAAAGTCATACTTATCAATGTTGGTAAATTATCAAAATCACTGTACAAATCCGTGATATAAAATCCAATAGATTGAAGTAAGGATGCTTGACATAGACTTAAAACGGCAGCAAATGCAAGAAAGGGCCAAATTGTCGAGGAGTGCCAATTAATTTTATTAAGTTTTTTAACAGTGTTCTTTGTTTTAGTTACTGAATCTAGTTTTCTATAAATTCCTATTGCAGCAATAAATGCAAGTATAGAAAAAACATAAAAAGGTGTTTCATTACTTATTAAAAACAGAAAACCACCCACTAATGGCCCCGCTACAGTTCCAAGCAAAAAGCTTGACTCTAATCTTGCAAATTTGACTGTTCGATTATCTTTTGAGGTTATATCAGCAATATATGCAAAAGATGCAGGTCTTGTGGCTGATCCAACAAGACCATTTATCAGTCTTCCCAATACAAGAGCTGGAAATAGTAAAGTAACATTAAGTAAATTTTTCTGTGCCAAAAAAAGAGGTGTAATTAATGCAATCAAAGATATTGAATACCCTACAAGCCCAAGAATTGCTATATTTCTTCTTCCATATTTATCACTTGTTCTTCCCCAGAATGCGCTTGTTGTTGCCCATGCCAAAGCTGATATTGCAAAAATTGAAGAAGTTTGTATTTCACTTAAGCCTAAATCTCTTGCAAGAGGTGGAACTAGAACAAAAACAAATGACTGACCAAGGCCTACTGTAAACAGGCCAAATTTTAACCATGAAGAGCCTGAAATAGACATTAATTAATTTTTGATATACCGATAATTTCTTTAATTGCTAGGATTTTTTCTTGAGCAAGCAAACGTGCTTTTTTAGCTCCCTCGTTTAATACGTCGTTTAAATAATCATTATTATTTTTAAGCTCTTCAAATTTAGATCTTATTGGATTCAGTTCTTCATTGATTAATTTAAACAATATTTCCTTAGCATCACCCCAGCTTATGCCATCTTTATAGGATTTTTTTAAATCATCAATCTGAGCTTCTGAAGCAAAATATTCGTATAATGCAAAAACAGTGCAATCGCTAATATCTTTTGGTTCACCAGGTTCTAATGAATTTGTAATTATTTTCATTACTGACTTGCGTAACTCTTTCTCACTTCCTAATAGAGGAATGACATTGTTATATGATTTACTCATTTTCCTACCATCAAGGCCAGGTACAATATTTTCACTGTCTTGAATCATAGGCTCAGGGATAGTTAATATAGGCTTATATAAATGATTAAATCTCTGAGCAATATCTCTGGTCATTTCTAAGTGTTGAATTTGATCTGATCCAACTGGAACATGTGTTGAATCAAACATTAAAATATCAGCAGACATTAATACTGGATATGAAAAAAGTCCCATATTAATTCCTTTATCAGGATCTTCTTTATTTAGTGAAATTGCCGCTTTATATGCATGAGCCCTATTCATGAGACCTTTTGCGGTTACACAGTTAAGAATCCAAGTTAATTCAAGTATCTCAGGTACATCCGACTGTTTATAAAAAATAGTTTTATTAGGATTTAGTCCACATGCAAGCCAAGCCAAGGCTATATTTTTAACGGAATTTTTAATATCCTCTGAATTATTGTTTTTAATAATAGAATGATAATCTGCAAGAAAGAAAAAGGACTCACTCGAGTCTCTTGCCATTTCAAGAGCTGGTCTAATAGCTCCTATATAATTACCAATATGTGGAGTGCCAGTTGTAGTTATTCCAGTTAGAATTCGTTTTTTCATTATGTATAATTATAAACTTCATAAGTGATTATTGTGGAAACTAGTAAAGATTTATTTCGTGAATTAGAAAAAGCTGAACAGCTTTTTTCTAATGGTTCTATAAGAAATGGTCAAAAAGTTCTTAGAGAGGTTTTAAAAGCCTCAAAAAGCCTAAATAAAGTTTCAAATAAACTTAGACATAAAATCAACTACGTATTAAATGAGTCAAAATATTTTGATGAGATGTCTTCATTTGCAACAAATCCAAAAAGAGATAACTTGATAAATGAAGTAAATAAATTAGTTTCTAATCCAATTAAAGAGCCTAAGAAACATGCCCATGCAATTCATAATCTCCAAAGACAATGGCAATTATTAGATATATCTGGCAAGTCTGCTTCAAAAAACCAATGGAATAAATTTAATGATTTATCAAATAAAGCTTGGGAATCATGCAAAGATTATTTTGAAGAAATTAAACAAATTAAAATTAATAATGCAGAAAACAGAAAAAATATAATTTTTAAAATAAATAATTATGTTGAAGAGCATCAAAAAAAATGGCCAACGATTATTTCACTTTCAAAGTTTTTAAGATCTACTTATGATGATTGGCAAAAATTTGCTCCAGTTTTGGACAGTGACCTTGATAAACTGAAAAAACAATTTTTTGATTCAAGGCAACCTATTATTAATGAGATAAAAACTCAAGAAGGTCAAAATAAAAAATTAAAAGAAGATCTTATTAAAAAAGTTGATGAAATAGATAACGAAAATAATGATGTTGCAATTCAACAATTTAAAAAAATCAAGAACGAATGGTCTAATATTGGACCTGCCGGTAAAAAATATGAACAAAAACTATGGAATAAATTTAATACATGTGCGGATAAATTATTCATAGAAAAAAATAAAAAAATTGAAGAAGAAAAACTTAAACTTAAAAATCTTAATGACGAACTATTGAAAGGTGACATTGATATAAATACTGTTATTAAAGAATTGCCAACCTTTGAACTTACGAAAGGATCTGAAGAATATAAGATACTTTCTACAAGTATCAGAAAAGCCAAAGAAGACCAATTTATTAAGATTAAAGGGAAAAAAATTGATGCTTATATAAATATATTTGATGTCTTAAATAAACAAGCTGATATAGATAAGGCTCCGAATATTTTTAGTAAAGAAATTAATCAATCTTTTCAAAATAAAAAAACTGATAAAAATATGCTCTTATACCTATGTGTAAAACTTGAGATTCTTGCTGGAATAGATTCATTAAAGAAAGATCAAAAGATTAAAAATCAAGTTCAGTTAGAACTTTTAAGCAATAAATTTAATAAAAGTTCTGAATTAAAAATAAATGATATTGATTCTGTTCTAAGAACTTTTATTGAAAATTATTCAATGCATGATTCAAATGATGATATTGATAAGCTTTGGAAAAGAATTATCAAGTGTTTTGATAAGCTGATATAGAACCTATCCAATCTCTCTCAAGATTTGTTGATGCTTTTTAGCTGATAGTGAATAAAAAGAAAAAATTATAATAGGGAGTATCATTAACAAGGTAGTTACAGGGCCTTGAACAAATGCAAGTGTGTATGCTTGTTCAGCTGTATGATTTAAGCGATCAAAATTAATAAAGTTTAGAACTTGCCCAGCAAAAAAAGTTCCCAATCCAGCATTTAGTTTTTGCATGAATCCAACAGCTGCAAATAATATTCCTTCTTGTCTCCTTCCGCTTTGGAGTTCAACCTCATCAGCAATATCTCCTACCATTGAATCACGCACCATTATTCCCATAATATTAAATGTGATCAAAACTAATAAAAAAGTGCTGATAAAGAAAACAAGTTCGTAACTACCCTTTTCTGGTGTTAAACCAAGGTTATAAAAAATAAATGCAGCAGGAGATAATAATCCGACCATGCCAATACAGATTAAAACAATATATTTTTTATCAAATAATTTCACCATTTTAGGTGTTAGTATGAAAGCAAATATAGTTGCTACAAAATATACAGGTAAAAAATACTTTATTTGAGTCGCCTCAAAATCCCAAAAATATGTATTAACAAATAGTGTTAACGTATTAGCAAGTCCCCATGCTAGTGATAAGCACAAATTTCCAAAGAAAAATATCATAAAAGATTTATTACCAAGTGCTATTTTTAATTCCTTGAAGATTGAACCCAATGAAACTGAGCCTGACCATTTTGAAAGATCTTTTGCTTTATCTTTTGTTGTATATGAACAATAGAGAACAGTGATAATCATTATAATTGCGCCAGTAACTGCAAAGGGAAACCAAGCATCAGGATTCAATTGACCTTGAGGATATTCTGAAGTTGATGCAAAAAAAACTCCATATCCTAAGAACGCATTACTTAGACCTGCTATCCAAGCAACCATTTCTCTCCATGACATCAACAGTGTTCTATCCTCATAATTTTTTGTTACTTCGCCACCAAAAGCTCTATGAGGGATATCGAATAAAGTCATTCCTATTCGTGTGATGATAGTAAAAATTGTCATCCATACAAAAAGATCGTTTTGCGACATATCCCAATCTTGACGAGGAGCAAATAATAAAATATATCCAAGAGACATAGGAATAAATGATATAAACATGAATGGATGCCTTCTTCCTAATGTAGTATTTGTTCTATCTGAAATAGTTCCCATTAAAGGATCAGTAACTGCATCTACGCACAAAGCTATAAAGATTGCAGTACCAGCCAGTCCAGGATTAAGACCAATAATGTTGCTATAAAAAAATAAAAGAAAAAAGGTAAAGGTATCAGTTTTAATACCATTAGGTATTGATCCAATAGAGTAATTAATTTTGAAGCTTCTTGTTAGCATTTATTTATTTTAAGTGTGCCAAGAGATCACTTTTAAATTGATCAAATACTGGTGGCTCAATAAGGTGACGCATATTATCAATTATTACTAATTTACTACCCTTAATTAATTTATTTGATCTGTAAGCATTTTTTACACCAATTAGAGGATCCTCTTTTCCATGGATAATTAAAGTAGGTGCTGATATAGATCTAACTTTTTCAATTCTATTTTTTGAGCCCAAAATTGCTGTGAGCTGTCTTCCAAATCCTGTATCGTCAACACCACCTCTCTCTATTGACAATTTAACATTATCGGAAAATTCTTGAGTATCTAGATCAATTCCTTGGTAACCAATTAATTTAAACAATTTTTTGGTTCTATTTACCCTATCTTCAATCGTTGCGTCTACATTCTTTGTCCTTTCAATAAATAATCTTCTTACATCTTTGCTTGGACCATTAAACGGAGATGGAGTTGAGGCAGTCGAGGCTATTAGGGTAAACGTTTTAGTTTTTTCTGGATAAGAGGAAGCCATTATTTGAGCAATCATTCCTCCCATTGATATCCCTAAGATATGAGCATTTTCAATATTTAAATGATCTAAAACTGAAACACCATCATCTGCCATATCATCAATTGTGTATTCAGATTTTATTGGCAATCTCAAGTAATATCTTATGTAGTTCCTAATTATCGTTTTATTAACATTATCTTTATTAAATGAATCGTTTTTAATTCTTGATGACAATCCAGTATCCCTATTGTCATAAACAATTGGTCTAAAATTATTTTCTATTAAAAATTCTATTAAGTGTTGTGGCCAATTTATTAGCTGACCTCCAATTCCTTGAACCAAAAGAATTGGCTCTCCATCTGCAGGACCATAATCTCTGTAATATATTTCGATATTTCCAGATTTTGCAATTCCCTCATCAAAAGAGAAAAGATTAGAATTCGTAAACATAATTGCTAGGATTAATAATTTAGTTTTAATGGAAGTTTTTGATTCTGTCTTTAACATTTTGCCTTAATGTACCCCAAAAAAGCATCATGTCAAATGAGTGAAGATCTCCACTAAAAAACTTCATTTTTTTTATGTTATCGATTAGGGGGCCCTTGGTTTCAACCAATCCCGAATCAACATTAACAGCAGCACTAAAATCTTGAATTCTCGTAAGTCCAATAGATTTTTTAGCACCTGTATGTTCTGTACTAATTTGATCAGTAAAATTATAGTCTTTCGATTTATTGATGATTGACTTATTTACAGAAGAAATATGCCAATCTGAGTCATTTGTCCAAGAGAATGGATTTGTAGAGACTATTTTTTGATACATTGGTTCCGCAGTCCATCCAGCTGGTGTCCAAAAGGGTGTTTTTTCTCTACTTCTTTGAAATCCTTCAACAACTGTAGACCAAGTAACTAAACAATTAGTATCAATATTGGATTCAGATTTTTTTATTGTTGGAAATAAATCATTAAACGATTTTTCAGGAATCATATAACCAATTGCATATGCGCATATAAAACGTTTTTGTAATGAAGAATTTTCAATCCTCTGTTTAATTAATCTATGCGTATGAAGGGCTCCTTGGCTGTGACCTGCAATTATAAATGGTTTATCGTCATTAAAATGCTCAATAAAATAATCAAAAGCATTCTCTATATCAGAATAGGCTAAGTCTAATGCTTTTATTCCATTCTTATTTTTATCAAAAAAAGAAAAGTAAGTCGCTTGTCTATATTCTGGAGCATATATGTTGCAAGATTCATTAAATACAGAAGCTTGATTTCCCAGCATGATTTCAGTTCTTTCAAATGCAGATCTTTTTCTATCCATATTCGAATTCCATTTCTTTTCATAAAAGCCAGTCGGATGAATATAAAATACATCTACAGGATTTCCTTTTTTATTAACCTTAAACGAATCATCAGGTATGAAAAATTGTTGAGCTTCCTGATCAGGCGTGGCTGCCCAATATACTAAATCTGCGTAATTTGGTGCTTCTGGAGGTATTTCATCATCGAAATTTTCTAAAGGAGTGACTTGATCAAGGAATTTCTTGAAATGATAATCGGTCATTTAGGACTGCAAATATATTGATCTTTTAGGTTTTTTAAACAACTCTTTTACCATAGGTATAAAGAATTCTAAATCAAGTGTATCGTATTCAGGATCAAAACTAGATTGATCATACTTTTCACAAAATTCTTTACAGCTTTCAAAATATGGACTTTTTATAAACTTATCTCTCATATTTTTATCTAATCCCAAGAATTCAAAAAAATAATAACCTTGAAATATTCCATGATGCTTTACGATCCAATAATTTTCTTCAGATACAAAAGGTTGAAGGATTGTTGCAGCAAACTCAGCATGATTAGCAGGTGCTAAGTTATCTCCAATATCATGAATTAAGGCACATACCACGTATTCATCGTCTCTACCGTCTCTGTATGCGCGTGTAGCTGTCTGCAAAGAGTGAGTTAACCTATCAACTTGAAATCCACCATAATCGTTTTCAAGCGTTTTTAAATGAGTAAGGACTTTATCAGCCAAATGATCATAATCCTTTGCATTACTTGCAGCTATGATAGAGTAGTCTTCAGCATCTCCATCTTTCATTTGAGTGAATTTTGCTCTTTTTTCAGTCATTAAAAGATTATAGCAAAAGTATAATTAAAATTTGAATTTAATAATTTTGTTACTCGCACTTGCGGTAGCTATAAGATCATCTCTTTGAAAAAGATTTGCTGTTGTGAATACAATGGATTTACCTTGTTTGATAATTTTTGCTCTTGAAGTTACTTTATGATCAGGTATACATGAATTTAAAAATTTAACATCAATATCAAGAGTTAATGGTAGATCTTCACCATTTGATTTAAACATAATACATTGTGCCATTGCTGCATCAAGCATTCCTGTAACAAAGCCACCCTGCACTATTGATCCATTAGAGTGAGTTAAATCTTCTGAAGGTAAAAATTCTGTTACCCACTCATGATTATTTTCATCATAGTAACCATTTTCAAAACCCAAAACTTTTAAAAATTCTGGTATTTCTCTGAAAAATTTTTTGTAATCTACACTCATCTTAATTTGGCGGAGGGAGTGGGATTCGAACCCACGGTGCCGATGAAGGCACGACGGTTTTCAAGACCGCTACAATAAACCAGACTCTGCCATCCCTCCGAATAACTCGAGATATTTTAAAGTTTTTTGTTCTATTAGCAATAGAATTAACCTGCAGTATGTTCTTTATTTATCTATTTTTGAAATATTCACTGGAGATAAAATTAACTGCAGTGTAAAATATTTTACGAAAACAGCTTATTTTTAGGTGAAATAGCATATGAAAAAATTTAAATACTTATTTTTATCAGCATTTTTAATTGTATCTTTCGAATCTTTTTCTGCCGAATATGGTTATGTTGACGATGAAACTAGAATACAACTAGTCAGAATGAACCAACTCATGCCTGAATATCCAAGACAAGCAATTAGATTAGGAATTGAAGGATCCGTAGTTCTTAAATTTAATGTTGATGAATATGGAGCAGTTCTTGATCCATACGTAGTTGAAAGTAATCCAGGTGGTATTTTCGATAGAGCATCAATAAAAGCTGTCAGAAAACTTATATATGAACCACCATTATTTGAAGAAAAAGCAGTTCCTGTAAGAAATGTTCAATTAACTGTGGTTTTTAAGTTGCAATAATCACTTTTTTTTAAAATGCCAATTAGACTTCAATTACTTCTTTTTGGGGTTGTTGGTAATATATTAGTAGCCGCAATATTTATTTTTTCTTTTGGTTATAGAGAAAATATTCAACAAGAGTCATCTAGTGAATCATTGTTAACTTTATATGATGCTGCATGGTACCAAACTTATAATCAATCCTTTGAGTCAATGGCTAAGTGGCAACCAACCTTTGGAGCAAATGCTTCATATTGGGATCCAGATTCAGAAATATTCATGGATGAAGTATTATCTAGCGGTAAATATACTAACCCATTCTTAGACACAATTACCTCAGATAGAATTGGTGATGCCCAATACATTATTGAATTATTTTTTGAAGAAGAGTTAGATTTTGGATATTTAAGTTACGTTATGGCTTATTTCCCTTCTGGTCAAAGAATATATTGTGGAAGTGCACTTGACCTTCAAGGTATTGATCCATGTTCTCCAAATGCTAGGCCTGATTTTTTTGTTAATCTAGATTCTTTTTTAAAGGATATATCTTTAAGACCAAAACAAAATATAGTAAAGATTGAGGATATATCAAACAATCAATCCTCTACCCTTAACCAAGGATACGCCTTTCCAGTAAAAGTTGAAGGGGAAACATTATCAATTATTGTGCTCGGAGTAGATATAAGGAAATCGCTTGAAGTTTTTGAAGATGAATTTGAGGTTAGAACTGCTATAAAAACACCAGAAAGCTTAATCTCACTTGATGATTATTTTACAAGCTATGGTAATGATGAAAATAATGTATTTGGAACTGAAAACTTTGATAAGTTAACAGATCAAGCTTCACAATATAGAGAAAATATTGGTGCAAGATATTCAACTCAAGATACTGAACTTGGGACATCAATAACTCTACTTCCATTAAGTTCATATTTATCAGCAGATGCTGCTCAGTTATTTATTTTTAAAGACGAAAGAGAGAATATTCTAAGAGCAACTAATGTTCTAAATATCACATATGTTGTGGCTATTTTTTCTGTAATTCTAATTATTTCTCTTATTGCATTTGTTACTACGAGAACATTTGGCAGTATTACAAAAGCTATTGAGGTTCTGGAAGGATTAACTCAAGGCGATAGTTCGCAGGAGATGCCTGAACGAAAAGGAATATTTGTCTCTGAAACAGATGAAGTTGGACACTTGTCAACTGCCTTGAAAAGCTATAAATCACATTTAGTTGAGATGGAAACTATCAGAGAGGAACAATCTAAAAGAAGACATGAGAGAGATGAGGTTATTATTGAAAAAATGTCAAAACTTGCAGATCAATTAGAGGGTGATGCAAGAACACTAATAGTTAATGATCTAGAAAAAATGAAGAAATTAGCAGAAAGTTCTGATAAAAATTCTAGTGAAGAAGCCTCAGTCGAATTAATGTTAATAGCTTTTTCTAGGATGTCAGATGAAGTGAATGCTTTAATTGATGCAAGAACACATGAGATGGAAACGGCTAGAGACGAAGCTAGAGACGCAAGTGATCAGAAAACTAAGTTTTTTGCAAACATGAGTCACGAACTCAGAACACCATTAAATGCAATTTTAGGTTATGGTGAAATGTTATATGAAGATTGTGAAGATTTAGGTTATGAAGATTTACTACCTGATCTTAAGAAAATTACCTCAGCTGGTTCTCACCTTTTATCACTAATTAATAACATCCTTGATTTGTCAAAAATTGAAGCTGGAAAGATGGAGCTTTTTGTAACAAATTTTGAAATAGAAAACATGATAGACACTATCAAAGATGTTTCTGCGCCACTTGCCTCAAAAAATGATAATCAATTTGTAATTAATTTTGATGGAGCTATGGGAGCAATGTCGCAAGATGAAACAAAATTAAGACAATGTTTAACAAATTTCTTAAGTAATGCTTTTAAATTTACCAAAAATGGAACGGTTACCTTAGATATAAAGTCTGAAGAGGTTAATAATGTTGAGAATATCAATTTTTCTGTGACTGATACAGGTGCTGGTATGAGTCCAGAAGGTGTTGCTAAAGTATTTGAAGAGTATACTCAAGCAGAAAGATCAACCTCAGCTAATTACGGAGGAACGGGACTTGGATTACCTATATCCAAAAAATTTGCAGAACTTATGGGTGGCGACGTTACAGTAACTAGTGAGGAAGGTGTAGGATCTGTTTTCTCTATTATTGTGCCAAGGGAATGTCCAGAATATGAAGACGAAGTTGATCAAGGATTAATAAACATTGACTCTGATGAAAATCTTGTTGTGCTAGTTGATGATGATACGGCTATGCATGGCTTAATTAAAAGGACTATATCGAAGTTAAACTTAACCCTTTTGGGCGCCACTAATGGTGAGAAAGGCATGGATTTAATTAGAGAGGTCAAACCAAAGTTAATTCTCTTAGACGTTTTAATGCCAGGAAGAGATGGTTGGTCTATTTTAAAAGAATGTAAAACTGATAATGAATTGAAAGACATTCCTGTAATTATGGTCAGTCAGCTAGACCAATCAAACATGGCTGAGTCATTAGGTGCAAATGAGTACATGACCAAACCAATTGATAGAGAGCTGTTTCTGAATACAGTAAAAAGGATATTGGGATCAACTACAAAGGACAAAAAAGTTCTTGTCATTGATGATGATAAGGACGTCAGAGATTTGATGACACGATTATTAGATGATATTGGTGTAAGGCCAATAGATGCTAGGGATGGCAAAGAAGGACTTGAAAGAACTAAAGATAATCCCTCTTTGATTGTTCTTGATTTAGAGATGCCTAGAATGGATGGTTTCGAATTCTTAGATAACTATATTAAAGATACGCCAGAAGATAATAGAGCGCCTGTACTTGTATATTCTGGTAAAGATTTAACAGATGTTCAATCTGAGCTTCTTAAAGATAAAGTCGTTGGTCTAGTTAAAAAAGATGAATCGTCCATGGAAAATTTATCAAAAACTATTTCAGGATTGATAAAAGAGTCTTAAGCTAAAAAAGAATCAATTTTAGATAGAAGTCTTTTAAAGTCTACTGGCTTTGTATCAAAATCATCAGCCCCGCAATCAAGTGCTTTTTGTTTATCAGATTCTAAAGCATGAGCTGTTAGAGCTATTATTGGAATAGAGCTAATTTCTGGATCAGCTTTAGCCTGAGTAGTAGCATCCCAACCATCCACAACCGGTAAACCCATATCCATTAAAACTAAATCGGGTTTCTCTGATTTCATCATATCCAATCCAGCTTGACCATCAAAAGCTAAAAGAACTTCATACCCTCTTCTAGATAGTCTTCTTGAAAGCATATCTCTATTCATTTCATTATCTTCAACATATAGTATTTTCATTTTTCACCACTTATCTCAGAATTATTAAGCACAAATCTATTTCTACCAGATTTTTTTGCCATGTAAAGTCTTTTATCAGCTTTATTAACAAGATCGGATGCATTCTCACTTTCGTTAGAGAAAGCAACTCCACCACTTGAAGTAATATTTATAGTTTGATTTTCATACTCAATACTATTTTTTTGTATTTTATTTATCAAATCTTTAATGAAAGTTTCGGCTGTATCTTCGTCAATATACAGAATTGCTAAGAACTCTTCACCACCTATTCTTCCAACTTGATTTGGTTCGGATATCTCAGTATTTAAAAGAGTAGCAAAAGATTTAAGTATTTCATCACCGCCAGCATGCCCATAGGTGTCATTAACATTTTTAAAGAAATCAATATCAAATATGATTATCATAAATGGTTTATAGTCTTTTCTTTTTTCTCTTACAGAAGCATTTTGAATCGTGTCAAAAATGACTCGTCTATTGGCTATTCCAGTTAATTGATCTGTAGTTGCTTGAATATGCAACTCGTTAACAAGCTCTTTTTCTCTTTCACGTAATAATTTTCGTTCAAGGGATGAAACAACTTTAGCAAGAAGAACTGTACCGTTAATTGGTTTAGGTAAATAATCTTGAGCACCTAATTGTATACATTTTGCAATACTATCAACATCATCAAATGCAGAAACCATTATGACCGGCAAAGATTCATTAGTATGCTTTGATCTAAATCTCTTTAAAAGTTCTAAACCATTGATATCTGGTAGAATCACATCTAATAAAATTAAGTCAGGTGTTTTTTTCTTAACTTCTGCAAGCGCAGTCTCACCATCATATGCAGTTCGAGATTTAAGACCGCTCATAGATAATCTTCTTTCGAGAACTTCACAATTAGTTTTATTATCATCAACAATTAATATATCTGATGCTTTTATTTCATCACTTAAAGAAATGGAGTATTCAATATCTCCCAGGGATTTAAATAAAGCTTCAGCACTTTCAATATTTGAGGAAGATGCATCCTCCATTTCAACATCTTCTCCTCTAATAAAATCTACAAATGTTTCAATAGCCTTTTCAGTACTTCTTGCTAAATCAATAATATGTTTTAAATCATTGATTATAATTCTTCTCGTTCTACTTTCAGGAAGATCTTCTTCAAAATCTTCGATAAGTATTTCACCATAACCTATTATTGCATTTAGAGGAGTCCTTAAATTATGTCTTAATTCAGAATATTCTTCTGGCGACTTTTGTGACTTTGATGAGTTTTGGTTTGTATATAAATTAAAAGCCTCATCATATTGATTAATTAATTTTGTACAGGAAGATTTTATTTGATCTAGCTCATCATCAGAAGGAACATCTAATTTTGATAAAGCTTTTTCAACAATATCAAGATAATCAAAAATTGCATTGGCAGGAGTAACAAAATCTTGTTTAATTTGTGAAAGGATTATGTCTCTTGCGCCTGATTTACTTACCATCTTATTTCTCTATCTCAAACTCATCAACAAAACTAGGCATATGCATTAAATAGCCCTGGCCAATAGTGCATCCTAAATCAATCATTTTATTTTTTTCTTCTTCTGTTTCAATTCCTTCACCAATCATTTCAAGTTTTAATTCATCACATACTTCTGCAACAAATTTTACTAATTTTGAAGTTGCTTCATCTGTTATGTTTGAAGTAAAGTCTCTATCCAGCTTTACAACATCTATTGGTAAATCTTTTATGTACTTTAATGAAGCATAACCAGCTCCAAAATCATCTAAAGCAATCTTAATACCTTCATTTTTTAATCTCCCTAATGATTCACTTGCTTTTTTTATGTCCTCTAATTCAGCTGTTTCAGTTATTTCAAGACCAAATTCATTTGGTTTAATATCATTATCTTTCACAAACTTTGTAAAAATTTTACAAAATTCTTGATGCATTATAGTGTGAGCAGAAACATTCAAATATAAAGTTGTATCTTTTAAGCCCAATGAATCCTTGACCTCAAAAAACTTTTTGACTTGATTTAATGACTCTAAAACTATTAAAGAAAATAATTTTTCACCCTCAATAAGTGGAATTACTTTATCATTTGCAAAATAACCGCCTTCTCCATCTTGCATTCTCAATAGCGCTTCAACACCGGTGACTTTATTAGTGTTTAGATCATATTGTTTTTGGTATGCCAACTCGATTCTGTTATTTTCTATACATTGAATTGTTTCTCTTAAGGCATTCAGTCCGTCTCTTGATGAACATAACAATTCAATTAACATAATCCCAGTATCGTCAGTCATTGGAATCATATGAACCCTTGTTCTCATAAAGAAAGATATTTTTCTTAATGAGATTTCTATTGGTGTATCGTAGTAAAGTGCAATTGAATCTAAGTCACCAAAATTATTTTTAATTTCGTCATCGATTTTTTTAATTGAAATTTCATTAAGTTGATCTAATTCAAATATATAAATAGCAGCCATGTTTGCCCAAGCAATAGAACCGTCCAGTTCATAAATAATATATGGGCTCGGATGATGTAAAAGAGACCTTGTTAAGTAATCTAATTCTTTATCTTTATGCTGAATCTTGTCCATATATTTGAGATTGTCTTATTTGTTCATCAACAAGTTCAACAAAATCCTCTGAAAATGTAATTTTTATATATTCCCATATTTCAAGATGTTTTGGTTCTTTAAAAAGTGTTTTGAAAGAAATCAACATTGATGACCATTCATCCTCATCTAACATTCCTATTTTATGCTGATAATGTTGATTTTCACGAGCTCTCAACATCAAACTAAAATATGTTAAATAAACAGAATTTTCTTCCTTTGAAAGCTCTTCGTTATTTCTTAATTTAATTTTTACAGCTACGATGTCTTTTTTCATACCTGCAAGTGCAAGCTTCTGATGTGAGTCTGCAATGTTTTGTCTCGCATTGGCTCTAGCAACTTTATTTTGTTCTTTTAGCTCTGTAACAAGGAAATATACAGTAACCAAAACTGTGAAAGGTCCAAGAGTTTGGAGAATTAAAATTATTGAGTCAAATGCCATAAATCGCCTATTAACAATAATCATTAAATATAGTGTTTTTTTTAATACACGTAAAGAAAAAACATATAAAACTTAGTGGTATAGCTTGTATAAAAGAGAAAATTTATAATACGCCTAAAACTTTTAGTTAACTTATAACTAGTTTATATTTTTATAATGAAATTAATCAAAGCTGATAATTATCAAACTTGGTATATTGAAGAAAAAAATAAATCAATAATCATAGATCCATGGTTAACTAATAGTCTTCAACCTGATAAATCATTTTTTATTCAAAGAAAAAAGAAAATATCTACTTGTTTAACTAACAGTGAACTAAAAAAAATCGGTGCGATTATTATCACTGCTCCATTTGAAGACCATCTTCATGTTGAATCTATAAAATTCATTGATAATAAAGTTCCTATCTATACCTCAAAAATTGTAAAAAGATTTCTATTAAATAGAAATATTCAGAATCCAATTTTTATTCTTAATGAACAAGGAACTGAGATATGTGGAATGAATGTTAAGTCATTGCCAACAAGCTATCCGTACTATAAATCTACATTTTCTATTCTTATTGAGGATAAGAATAGAAACAAAATTTTTCATGAAGGCCATGTTGTTAATTTTAGATACATTAAAAAAAATAAAATAAAAGCTGATGTTGCAATTCTTACAGCAGACAATGTTAAATTATTTGGACTAATATCACTTGGAATGATTTCATCAAAGACACTGTCAGCCTGCAACCTGCTTGAGTCAGAAAATCTGTTTATTACAGGTAATAAACCTCAAGATACTACTGGATTAATTAGTAATTTTCTTAAAATTAATAATTATGAACTTGATGAAATATCAAAAAGTATAAAGACATATGCCAACTCTGGTGATTTTTTAGAATTAAACTAGATTACTTGTTTAATTGAATCTAGACAGTGTTCAATATTTTTTTTATTGCTAGATTGGCCCATAAGTCCAATTCTCCAAATTTTACCAGCAAGAACACCAAGGCCAGCTCCAATTTCAAGATTAAAATCATTTAAAAGTCTTTTTCTGGCAGCTAAATCGTCAACACCATCAGGTATAAAAATTGAATTTAGCTGCGGTAACCTATCTTCCTCTTTTACCAGATACTCAATTCCTAGTTCCTCTAGGCCGTTTCTCAATAAAAGATGATTATCCATATGTTTTTTCCATGAATTTTCAATTCCAATCTCTTTAAGTATAAGTAAAGCTTCATGAAGTCCATACAAAGCGTTAATTGGGGCTGTATGGTGATATGATCTTCCACCTTCGCCTTCCCAATAAGACATAATTAGATTTAGATCTAAAAACCAGCTTTTAACTTTTGATTTCCTACTCATTATTTTTTCTTTAGCAGCCTCGCTAAAACTTATTGGAGAAAGACCTGGAGATGCTGATAGGCATTTTTGTGTTCCAGAATAGATGGCATCAATATTCCACTCATCAACTTTCAATGGCACTCCAGCCAAGCCGGTTACTGTATCAACAATAGATAAACAGTTATAGTTATGAGCTAACTCTGTTAAGGATTTAGGATCTGATAAGGCTCCTGTAGATGTTTCTGCATGGACAAATGCAACAATCTTAGTATCAGGATTTTCTTTTAAACATTCTTCGACTTTATTTAAATCGATTTTTTTTCCCCAATCATCATTTACCATAACTGGGATGCCTCCAAATCTTTCAACATTTTCTTTCATTCTTTCACCAAAGAAACCATTTTTACAAATGATTACTTTGTCATTTTCTTCAACTAAATTTGCAAAACAACATTCCATACCAGCCATTCCAGGAGCTGAGACTGCAAAAGTTAACTCATTTGATGTTATGAATGTGTATTGAAGAAGTTTTTTAATCTCATCCATCATGGATATGAACTGTGGATCTAAATGCCCTATAGTTGGTCTAGCCATTGCTTCAAGAACTCGAGCGCTTACATCAGATGGGCCGGGACCCATTAACATTCTTGAAGGTGGAATAAATGACTGTTCTTTCATGACTTAATCATACTCGAAAAAATAAAATTATTTAATACCCAGAAGCATGTCCATCTTTTCTGCTCTCAGATGCACCATAATATACTCCATCCTTGATCATTATCGCCTGGTAACCTCCAAAACCACCAAGATCATATTGAAATTTATGACCCATTTTTTTTAATTTACTAATTTCATTCTTGTCAAAAGATTTTTCTAAGCTCAAATATCCACCGTCTAACATTTTTTCACCCGTAGGTTGAGATGATCCAACATGTCTTATTCTTGGAGCATCTCCTGCTTCCTGAAGATTCATTTTGAAGTCAACTAGATTAACTATTATTTGCGCATGTCCTTGCGGTTGCATTGCTCCACCCATTAAACCAAAACTTATAAAAGGTTTATCATTCTTAGTAACAAATGCAGGTATTATTGTATGAAAGGGTCTTTTGCCAGGCATTAATGAATTCATATGATTCGGGTCTAGACTAAACATTTCACCTCTGTCTTGAAGCATGAAACCTGTATTATCAGGAACTACGCCTGAACCCATTCCTCTATAATTGCTTTGTATTAAAGAAACCATGTTGCCAAAACTATCAGCAACAGTTAAATAAATTGTATCTCCGATTTCTAAATTTCCAGGATTAAATGATTTCGATGATTTTTTTAGATTGATTAATTTTGATCTCTCATTTGCATATTCTTTAGAAATAAGTTTTTCTACTGGAATATTTGAAAAATTGGTATCAGCATAATATTTTGCTCTATCTTCATATACAACTTTCTTAGCTTCTGTAAAAAGATGGATGTAATCTGAAGTTCCAAATCCCATACTTTCAATATCAAATCTCTCTAAAATATTTAAAATTTGAAGAGCTGCAATACCTTGACCATTTGGAGGTAGTTCCCATACATCATAGCCCCTATAATTAGTTGAAACAGGATTTATCCACTCTGGTTCAAAAGAATTTAGATCTGACATACTGAAAAAGCCACCCTGAGCGTTAACAGTATTGACGATGTTTTCAGCTATTTTGCCACTATAAAAACTTTTTCCATAAGTGTTAGCAATTTCCTTATAATTTTCTGCCAAATTTTTGTTAATAAAAATCTCACCTTTTTTTGGAGTTTTACCATTAGGCATCCATACATCTTTAAAATTTGGATATGCAGCAAATATTTCAGATGATCTTTCAAGGTAATAAGAAACTAATTCAGTTACTGGGAAACCATTTTCAGCATAATTAATTGCATCGTTAAATAATTTATTAAACTCTAATAATCCAAATTTTTTATGAATGCTTACCCATCCAGCTACAGCTCCTGGAACAGTTACAGGCAAAGGTCCATAGGGAGGAATTTTTTCTAAGCCCTTTTGTTTAAGTTTATTTATTGAAATATTTTTAGGAGCTGGTCCAGATGAATTTAGTCCAAAAAGTTTTTTTTCGTCTGCACTCCATATAATTGCAAATAAATCTCCCCCTATACCGCATCCAGTTGGCTCTACTAAACCAAGTACAGCATTTGCAGCAATAGCAGCATCAATAGCATTGCCACCATTTTTAAGGATTGATATTGCTGTTTGAGTAGCAAGTGGATGGCTTGTTGCTGCCATTCCATTTGTGGCTATTACCTCAGATCTACTTGCAAACTCTAATCCTGTAATCCTGTCATATCCAGTTACATTCAGTGAGAGAATAACAAGAAAAATGTAATTAAATTGTTTCATGAATAATTAATTTAGGAATTTACATATTAATATATACTTTATATATGAATAAGTTAATAGGATTATTTTTTATAATGGTAAGTTTGCCGTTAAGTGCAGATTTTGATAATAAATGTTCTGTTCTAATTACTCTTAGATTTCAGTCTAATGATGATGCATATAAAGATGCAATTAGTAAAATCGAGCAATGCCAAAAAAATGACATCATATCAGTTACAAGCTTTCTTGAGAAAGCTGTTAGTAAAATATACATTACTGACATAATACAGTCTTACTGCATGTTTAATCATGAAATAGTATCAATTATTGATGAAAAAACTTCAAATTTGAGCTGTGTTCACAGAGGAAAAAAACGCTCTGAGAGAAAATTAGATTAACTTATAATATTTAAACCCATCATTACTAAAGCTACTATGGAAGGTAGCCATATCACTGGTCTAATTAAAGGAAATCTATATAAGTTCAACATCGCTCCAATTAGGTAAAGTATTCTGAAGCCAAACCATACTTTAGCTAGCATTAGATTATCAACATTATTAATTAGAGACAAAACACAAAATACGAGGAAAACTGGTAGCGATTGTCTTAGATTATCTGCTGCTAATGTCATTCTGGCAGACAGATCTGTCATATTAGAAATATCTCCACCAGTATAAGTCCATTCTAAGAAAGGGACTTTGTGCAAAGAAAAGCTCATTCTTAAGAAAAGATGTAAAACATAAAAAAGTAAGACATAAACTAATAATTCAACCATAATATTTACCTCTTAAAATTATATCCTAATTGATTTTTTCATAAGATCAATACTTTAAATCTCTTTTAAGATCTCCTAAATAAACATCATAATTTTTCCAATAATCTAGACCTTTTTTGTATATTGGTTGCCTAACTTGTTCAGAACTAGGTGTTCTTACAGATCTTTTATTTTTATAAAAACTTAAACATTCGTCTTCAAAATCTAAATTGCAATAATTAAGGATTTTATTAACTGAATTTTCAAAATCGTTTACAAGATCTTCATATTTGATAGATAAAATTTGATTTGGTAAAACCTGATTCCAGTGTTCCATTAACTCAACATAATTATTATAGTATCCAGCTAAGTCACCAAAGTCATATGTAAATTCTTGACCTTCAGCAAAAAGTTGTTTGTAACATGAAAAACATGCTGACATTGAATTTCTTCTTATGTCTATAATTTTTGCATTAGGTAAAATTAATTTAATAAGTCCAATATGCCTAAAATTATTTGGCATTTTATCTATAAAAAAAGGTTTATTTGTTCTAAAAATTTCAGCGTCTTTAATATACTGCTCTCCTATCATCTTTAGTTGAGGTGCGGATAAAGATAATAATATTTCAGGATATCTCGAGGTTTTTTCTTGTACTTTTCTAAGATTCAATTTGTGTGATAAAGCTAAAATATTTGGTAATTCATGAGTTGCCTCAACCATGGAATGTGAGGCCAAGATTTGTTCAATCAATGTAGAGCCAACTCTTGGGAGTCCTAGAACAAATATAGGTTCCTTTGTTTCGAGACCCCAATCTGCCTTAGAATCAAATAAATCACGTGTGCATACTTCTTTTTGATTCTTACATTCCTCGTCAAAAAGTTTTAAATCAAATTTGGTAAACTCTTTTTTAAGAGAATTACCATTTTGATAATTTGTAAAGGATTTATCATATTCACCTCTGTCTTCAAAGGCTTTACCCAAAGCAAAACTCATATAAATTTTTTCATTGTCATTGATGAATTCATCTTGAGTCATTTTTTCAAGTTGCATTATCTCTTCATCATTAAATTGATATGTTTTTAAATTGGCCAAACTCCAATATGCATCTCCATAATACTGGTCGATTTTGTAAGAATTTTTATAGGAATCTATAGAGCCTTTTAAATCTCCAAATGTTTTTTGAAGATGTCCTTTTGATACTAAAATTTCTGGATTTTTTTTATCAATATTTAAAATTTTGTTATAAAGTTCAAGAGCTTCTTCTTGTTTATTTGTTTGTTGAAGAGTTACTGCATACGCAATCATAAATCTCAAGTTATCTTTATCTTTTGTATATAACTTTTCAGCCTCTTCAAGAGCTTTAGCATATTTTTGTCTCTTAATAAGGACATCTATATAATCAAGTGCTACATCAAAATTATCTTTATCAAACATCAAGCAGCTTTCTAAAAGAAACTCACTATCATCATAGACATGCAGCTCCTTTCCAATTTTTGCTAGCAATCGCATAGCTTCGATGTGATGTGGATGATTTTTAAGAAAATCTCTGCAAAGATGATCTGCTTTTTTATACTTTCCTTCATAAATAAAGCTGCTTACAGACTTTAGTTCTGGAGGTAAATTTTTAAGGTACAAAACATTTTGAGTAGCTAAATCAATTATGTTTTGTTCAACATTTTTAATTCCAAGAATTCCAAGCCATGACGCATGAAGTGTAGGGTTATATCTAACAGCTCTTAAGTAGCTTTTTAGAGACATTTTATAATTATTAAGTTTGAAATAATTATGTCCAAATTCTTGATAAGCTCTTGCATAACTAGGATCAATTTTAATAACGTTATTCAAAATTACTAAGGCTTCATTATATTTTTTTGAATATCTTGAACATAAAGATAAATAATACCAATAATCAATCTCAACTAAGTCTCTTTTATTGTGTTCAATAAGCTTTATTGCTTCATCATATTTTTGAGAAGAAATCTCTTTTTGAATTTTTTTGACTGTTGATTCTTTTGAAATCATTTATTTATTATATTAAAAAGGCCAGATAAACTGGCCTTTTGATTAATTTCTATTACCTTTAGAAACTATAAGATAATCTTACACCCATATTTCTAGGTCTATTGGTTGTTATTCTTGGAATATCATCCTGATCATTATAGTAAAGGTTTGCTCTTTCATCACCAGCATTTCTGATAAAGAATTCAACATCAACATCATTAATTGTCATACCATAAGCTAAGTCAATTATTTCATATGAAGGTTGATCTTTAACCTTTGCTGCCTCAAAAGAGTTGTATGTTTCAGAAGCACTCTTATAGACTACTTGTAAGTAACCATCATTTGCTCCCATATCTTTTCTAAGTCTAACATTCCACTGTCTTTTTGGTGCTAAAGGTAGAGCATTACCAATATCAACAATTGGAATTGTTTTAGCAACGTCTTCAACAATTTCAGTATCATTTAGTGAAATCGCTGCTGCAACAGTCAAAGTATCACTAGGATACCAAAGCATATCTGCCTCTACACCACTTATATCAGCGTTAGCTGCATTCTCAACAAACGTAATAAAGTTAACATGAACTGGATCAAACTGTGATACCTGAATACCTGTCCATTCAATGTTGTAGTATGTTGCATTAAGTCTCATTGCTCCATCCATTAGAAGAGTCTTAATACCGATTTCAGTATTCAACACTTCGTCAGATTTATAAGCTAATGGTATGTCAGCTCTGTATGTACCGTCACCTGGGCTACCACCACAATAGTTTGGATCAGTTGTAGCATATCCTCTACATTTTGGAGTTACACCAGCATTTCTGTTCCAGCCACCAGGTCTATAACCTTCAGATCTAGTAAAGTACATGAGAGTATTTTCATCTTTTTGATAACTTGCAGTGAACTTAGTAATAGTATCATTTTCAGTTATTGGCTGATCAGTATGTCCAGCTGTACTATTGTAGTCCCTTCCCGATTGAGAATTACTTGTTAAAAGACCAAATTTAGATTGTCCCTCATAATCTAAATCAAGCTCATAATCTCTCATTCCAAGAGTAAAGCTTAACTGATCTGTTATTGGAAGTGTAACTTCAGCAAAGTAAGCAATCTGCTCATCAGTTCTGGTTATATCATTAAAGAATCTGTATTCTGGAGGTCTAGGATTAGGATTATTTGCATAAACACCAGAAATAATTTGGTTATTAGGAACTGCGTATCCTAATAAAGGAATTAAATCTAAAAATCCTAGGTATCCAAAATCATTTTGAGTATCTAGTACACTTTCTTCAATAAAGACACCTGCTGTAAATGAGAAAGGTAGTTCACTCAACTCATTAGTGCTAACTCTGAACTCATGAGTTGTTCTTTCATTCTCATCAACAACATCTACTCTTACTTCAGAACTTCCACAAGTCGGAATCATTCCAGCATTTGCTAGCTGTGAACCCCAATATGCGCAAGTATAATAAGGCATATAAGCACCAGTATTAATATATCCAGTGTAATCAACTGTTTGATCTGCTTCTCTGTTTAAGAATGAACCAGTGTATAAAACATCTAACATACCCATTCTTCCATCAAGAGTAATAGCAGTCTGATCAAAAGAATCTTCTAAAGTGTCTGGTTGGAACCTCATTACTTCAAGATCACCAACAGCTGGGTCATAGTCCCAAACACCGTCAGATTCTAGTTGTTGATCAATGTGAGTTACAAGAAGTTCCCAATTATCATTAAAGGCCATTCTTGATGACAATCTAAAACCTTCATAAGTTGCCTCGTTAAAGTTTTTCTCAACCAACTCAGAATTATCTGTGGTTTTAAATCTTCCAACTGGGACTAAAGAAGCAAAAGATCCTTTTCCTTGTGAAGAAACTGTTCCTCCAACATTATCAATATATCCACCTTGTGTAGAATTATAGAATACACCTCTAATGGACCAGGCATCATTAATAGGTATATTTATAAAAGCATCAAGTGAATTACTTGGATCACCGCTATAAGTAGCAAAAGTTGACGTATTAAAGCCACCTTCAAAAGTATCAAATTTTGGTTTATTTGTAATAAGTCTTACAGTACCAGCCTGTGAACTTGCTCCAAATAATGTTCCTTGCGGTCCAGGCAATACTTCAACCCTTTCCATATCAGCAACATATACGTCAAGATTTCTTCCAGGAACTTGAGCTGGTTGCTCATCAATATACAAAGCAACATTTGGTTGTGAACCAGCTGCTGTAGCAAGCATGACGTTAACTGAGTCAACTGCCAAACCTCTAATGTAAATAGTCGACTGTCCTGGACCTCGTCCACCACTTGTTACGTTTGGTAAATATTCGACATACTCGTCAAAATTAGAAACATTCATTTCTTTAAGAGTCTCTTCAGTCAAAGCTGTAACTGTAACTGGTATTTTAGAAGCACTTTCATCCTTCTTAGTAGCAGAAACAACAACCTCTTCTATTTGCCGCTCTTGTGATTCAGCTGTTTGCGGTATCATCGCAGCAACTGCACCAAGAACACCCAAAGAAACCTTATTTTTTAAATTATTAAGTTGTTCTTTTGTTTTAATTAAATTAAACATATGAATCCTCATAGTTAGTTAATATAAATTGCAAAATAAACAAGCCTGGTACCCCCAGAGACATTCCCCCCTAGAGAAGTTTAGCCATATTTATAGACCAGCAATTTCTGTAAATCGGTCTTGGGGTAATAATAACATCTTAAAAATATCATGCAATATACATATAACTGATACTGATATTAATTAATATAGAAATCTTATAACTGGATTATTGAATTCAATTATGTTTCACTTAAACCTCAAAAATGAATAATATTAGTAAATCTCGATTTTTCACTGCTGTTGCTTCAATAATCTTTATAACGACTGTGGTTTCATTAAATTCATCTATTTCAGAGATTTTCTTCTTAAATTTACAAACTTTTTTGTCTAAATATCTTGGCTGGATGATTATTTTATTGGCTAATGGTTTTTTAGTATTTTCCATATATCTTTTATTTACTAGGTATAAAGATATTAAATTAGGAGGCTCAGGTGCTACTCCTGCTTATTCATATACCAATTGGATCGCAATGCTATTCAGTGCAGGTCTAGGAATTGGTCTTCTCTTTTATGGTGTAGCTGAACCTATAATGCATTTAAATTCATATCCAGGAATGATTGATGGCAACGTTTCATATAATGCTGGTAAAGCAATTGGATTAGCAAATTTACATTGGGGACTACATGGATGGGCAATTTATTCATCATTAGGATTATGTTTTGCTTTTGCTTCATATAATAAAAATCTACCCTTTAGAGTAAGTTCTCTTTTAGGATCGAAGGTTGCTTCAAATAAAAATCTTGCTATCACTATAGATGTCATTGCCATACTCACAACTGTATTTGGAGTTACAACTTCTCTTGGATTGGGTACAGTTCAAATTAGTGCAGGTTTAAACCATGTATTTGAAATAAATGAAAATTTCATAAATCAACTAATCATTATTGCCTTCATCACTGCAATTGGTCTTGTAAGTGTTTCATTAGGTTTAGACTCTGGTATTAAAAAACTTTCCCAAATTAATATGGTATTAGCAATATCTCTGTTGTTGTTTATATTTATTCTTGGGCCGACGATATTTATCATAAATGCATTGATTCAGAATTTTGGTGCTTACTTAAATACATTGATTCAATCAGCTACATGGACAGAAGTTTACAATGATACATCTTGGCAAAATGGATGGACCCTATTCTATTATGCTTGGTGGTTTGCATGGGCTCCATTTGTTTCACTATTTATAGCAAGAATTTCCTATGGAAGATCGATTAAAGAATTTATTATTGGTGTTTTATTCGTTCCATCTGCAATAGTTTTTATATGGATGGGAGTATTTGGAAATGCTGCAATTTATCAGGTAATAAACGAAACTAGTCAAATTAGCGAAATGGTAAGCAGTAACCTACCAGTAGCTTTATTTACATTATTCGATGTTTATCCAATAGCTCAATTTTTATCTATACTGTCTTTAATATTAATTGTTACTTTTTTTGTCACCTCATCTGATTCAGGAGCATTAGTTGCCTCAATGCTTTCATCAAAAAGTCAGTCAAATATAAATGATGATTCGCCAATGCTTTCAAGAATTACTTGGGCGATTTTACTTGGAGTTTTAGCTGCTGTTTTGCTCTACGCTGGTGGATTGACTGCCCTTCAAACCTCAGTTGTAATTACGGGAGTTCCATTTGCTCTAATTGTTGTATTTGCTTGTAAACAATTCCTTAAGTCCTTAAAAGAAGAAATCATCAATTAGTGAATTTCTTCGTCGATAGAACTTAACTCTTCGTCATCCATTTCATCTTCATAAATTAAATCATTACCATTTTTAGTTGAATTAAATCTTTTTGATAACACAAGAGCTACATAAACAATCAATACTATTAAACCGATTTGATATAACATAAATTTTCTCTATATAATTACATTTTTTATATATTAACCTCAAAAATAAAAGAATTTAATGGATGCATTAGATAATATACTTAATAGAGTATCTGCAAGAACATTATCAAATCCAATTCCATCTAAAGATGAAATGGAAACGGTATACAAAGCTGCTCTTCGAGCACCTGATCATGCATGGCTAAGAACTAGTAGTTTTATTGAAGTTAAAGAAGATGGCCTGGATAAGTTGTCAGATATTTTTTTTAATTTTGGAAAGACGATTCCTAATATAGCTGATGAAGTTCTAGAAAAATATAAAAATGCTCCCTACAGAGCACCAATGATAATAATTCTTGTTAATACCTTTAAGGAGCATCCTAAAGTACCACCTATCGAGCAAAAATTATCAACCGCTGCTGCTGCTCAAAATATAATGCTTGCATTAAATGCAATGAATTATGCATGTATTTGGAGAACTGGCAAAATGGCATTTAACAAAGTTGTTCAGGAAAATCTAAACCTTAAAGATCATCAAGAAATATTAGGTTATTTATATGTTGGAACAGAGGTTGGCAAAAAGAAAAAAATTCCTAATCTTGAAATTGATGATTTTGTATCCTATTTATGAGCTTTTTTAAAATTTAAAGCAGCTATGAATGCCATAGATGTAAAAACTATTTCTGAAATAAGAGATGATAAGCCAAGTGGAGCTCCATGATAGATACTTGAAATAACATTAAATATTGCTGCAAACATATAAACTAATCCACAACAAAATATAAATTCATACTTTTTTGTAAAAAAAGATAAAAAACACATTATTGAGGTAGCTAAGAAAAATGCTGTAAAGTCTCTTATTTGAGTATTTCGAGCATCGCCCTCCAAAAATGGCATACTTAATGTTTCAGCAGCAGTTGCAGGTGTAAATATCCATTGAGCTGCTATCAAAAACAAAACTACTCCTAGGACTATAGATAAAGCATTTGCTATCTTCATAATTGTATTTCCTCTATATTTTTAAGTTTGTTATGCTCTATTATAGATTTTTTTCTATTAACTAAAAAACAATTATTACCATTTCCAAAGCTTACAGAATATGCTGGCAAATCATCAATTAAATGAAGTGCGCAAAAACCTTCAATCGCAATACATTCATCGATTTCATTGCCTTCTAAAATTTTTTTTACAAAAGGAATCCGCTCTGGCTCCTCATCATAATGCGGACAACATATACCTTTAACAAAACCTAGGCATGGAATTATAGCCTGATGTTCTTTCCAAGAATCAGTAATGCCCTGTTCAAACCAACATATTGCCCCTGCACTGACACCACTTAAAATAGCTCCTTTCTTATAAGCATTATATAAAAGCTTGTCTAAGCCCCAATCTCGCCAGACAGCAAGCATACTTTTAGTATTACCGCCACCAATAAAAAAAATATCTTGATCTTTGATATGATCTTCTAAATTAATTGTTCTTTTGAAGAAATTTATATGTGAAGTTTTACAATTTAATGAATCAAAGGCTTTATAAAAATTATCTATATAACCTTGATCATCACCTGTTGCAGTTGGGATAAAACATATATTTGGATTCTCATTTCGACATTGTTCTACAATATACCTCTCAATTTTAAGATCTTTGATTTCTCTTCCAAATCCTCCACCACCAATTGCAATAATTTGTCTCATTATTATCCTCTTATGTCGCTATATTTGTTTTTGAAAGTTATGAGTCTTTTTTTCCATTTTTCAGTGAGAAATGAAAATTCATCTGATTTAACAATAAATTCTTTAAACATTAAGTCCCTATCAACCATTAAAATTACAATTTGCCTTATTTCAGTATTAAACATCACATTATGAGCATTTGCATATGCACATCCTTGAAGAAAGTAATCTTCAATCCATTCTCTTTTTTTTACTCGCCGAGCGGTCTTGAAGTCTATCAATGAAGGAACGTCACCATAGGTTCCTACACAGTCAGCGGTCCCTGCATATAAATTATCTAAAATTAAACCTACTTCTAATCCCCAAACTTGTGAGATTTTGTTTAGGCCTAAATCAACAAATTTAGAAGTCATTTTTCTAGCCATGATCTGATCACTATTGTCTTGAAAATGATCCCAATCATTATTACCCAAAAATTTTTCAATGGCCTCATGGACTGCCGTACCAATCTCAGTGCTTTGCTTCATGATCCGATCTGCTTCACTGTCTCCAACTTTTTTTCTCCACTTTTCAATGCCACTTTTATTATCTGAAGTGCCAGATAAAACAGTAGTTACGCTTGGAACTAAATTATTGTTTGAATCTCTATAATGTCTACCAATTTCTGTATCAACCCTTTCTAATTTCGGATAATTAAATTTATTCATTAAAGTGATTTGATAAAATTGACAGATCTTCCTCGAAATTTTTCCAATAATTTAGAGCTGATTTATAAATAGGTTGTCTTACTTGTTCAGAACTTGCTGTTTTTACTGGTCTTGATGATTTATAGAAATCCATACAAGCCTTTTCAAATGGAAGATTTAAATAATTCAACATTTTACGGACTTCATCCTCTGGATTATTTATAACATCCTCATATATAACTGTATGTATATCATTTGGGAAATACTCATTCCAAAAATTCATCAGTCTTACATAATCTTTGTAATATCTAGCAATATCATCTAAGTCATAAGTAAAATGCTGACCTTTTGCAAAATATTGTTTAAAGCAACTGAAACAACCATCCATTGGATTCCTTCTAGCATCAATAATTTTTGCATTTGGGAGTATCATTTTTATAAGTCCGATATGAGGAAAGTTATTTGGCATCTTATCAATAAATAAAACTTTCTCTCTTCGTGCCCACTTGGTTTCATCTATGTACATTTTTCCATACATTTTTAACTTTGTTTCATCTAGATTTAACAGATTATTCAAATAATTATCTGAATTATTAATAGATTTAATTCTTCTACCAATAGTCATAATATTATGCAACTCTTGAGTTCCTTCAACTTTAGAATGGGCAGATAAAATCTGCTCTAATAAAGTGGATCCAGCTCTAGGCAAACCTAGAATAAAAATCGGTTCATTTGTATCAAATCCAGATGAAAAATTTATGTTGTCATAATTTTCTTCAAAAAAAGAAATTATTGAATCGATATTATTTGAGTTTTCATGCGCATTGTAGTCAACTAGTTTTCGCTGCATCCAATTACCCTTTTCATAATATTCAAATGATTTTTTATAATTTTTTCTTGATTCATAAGCCTTGCCAAGTGCAAAAAGCATTTGTATTTTTTCTTGTTCATGAATTTTATCTTCTAGTGAATTTTCCATTTTAAATATCTGTTTGTCAGAAAATTCATATGTTTTAAGGTTTGCAAGACTCCAATAACCTTCCCCACATAAAGGAAAAAGTTCTATAGCTTTATGATAAGCCTCTTCACATTCCTTTCTTTTACCAATAGTCTTCAAAGCATGTCCCATGCTTAAATATACTCTTGGATTTGAATCTTTTAATTTAAGTACTTCTCTGTAAGTATCAATACCAGCATTATAATCTGCAAGCTTTACATATATAGTACCCAACGCAATCAGAGCTTCTAGATTATAAGGATCAAGTTTTATTAAATTTTGAAATGCTTTTTTTGATTTATCTAATTTATTCTGAATTCGATAAACCTTTGCTAGGTTGTCCCATAATAGATGAAAGTGCTGATCAATTTTAATTGCTTTAATAAATAAGTTTTCTGCGATTGTATAGTTCTTATTTTTGAATGCTAAAAGCCCTAAAAGCCTCAAAGCATCAATATTGTTTTTATCTTTTTTTAATACTTTTTTATATGCTTCCTCAGCAAGTTTGAAACGACCAGCCTTAACATGTCTAATACCTTTATATAACTCTGAATAAGTTTTATCAGATTCAAAAAAATCTTGTATGACGTTATCTGATTTTTCTTCATCATCTATTTTAAGGTAATAGTTAGATAACTCTCTTGCAGTATTTATAGAAGGATGTTTTTTGTGAAGTAATTCTAAGGTTTCATGCGAACTGGATTCATTACCTAAAAATAATAATAATTTATATTTTTTCTCAAGATTTAATTTGTTAAATTTTTCGATGTTAAGTACTTTATTTACAAAATGAAGTGACTCTTTTGGTTTATTAAGCTTGATATAAATATCGCCTAAAAGATTGAGTGACTTTATATGATTTGGCTCAATCTTAATAATTTCATTTAGTTGTTCAACAGACTCTTTTAGATTATTATCATTGAGTAATTTTATTGCGTTATCAAAGGCAAATTTTGCATTATTTAATTCAGGCATATAAAAAAATGATTAATCCAAATTGGAACTTATCAGTGATAAGTATAACTATTTTACTGTCATTGGTGTTATCAATATTTGTATTACTAGACCCGTCCTCAACATCAAAAATACTTAATTCAGTCTATTACGATCTTTCAGTAAAGTTCGAGTCATTTTTTATGTATGGGAGCTTTATTCTTCTAATTGTTTTACTTTTACTTGCCATTTCAAGGTACGGCACAATCAAATTAAAATTAAATAACAGGCCGACTTATTCACTTTTATCATGGAGTTCTATGCTTTTTGCTGCAGGAATTGGGGCAACTCTTCTATATTGGTCGACTGTGGAATGGATTGAGTACTTTAATATACTTAAGAATGATCAAATGGAGGATGAGAATATTATGATGTACTCCAGATCTTATCCACTTTTTCATTGGGGTTTTACTGCATGGGCAATTTATTGTTTGCCTGTAGTAGCATTTGGTCTAGCTTTAAGTCTAAAGCCTAAGTCAAAGCTCACATTTTCTGGAATATTATTTTTTGAAAACAAAATAATAAAATTCTTATTAGATGTTTTGTTTATTGGAGCAATTATTTGTGGAGCAGGAGTTGGACTTGGTCTATCTTTTCCTTTGATCTCATCAGTAATTTCTGAAATTTTAAATATAAATAGAAGTATTACATTAGATTTAACAACAATATTGATTTGTTCTGCAATTTTTGCAACAAGTGCATATGTTGGAGTTCAAAATGGTATTAAAAGATTAAGTAATATCAATATGGTTTTAGTTATCTCTTTTTTAGCAATAATTTTAGTAATAGGTCCAACAACTTACATAATAGAAAATTCAATTAATACGATGTCGTTTTTCTTTTCAAGATATATTGATATGAGTTTAACGACAGGTACAAATATCAGTATAGATTGGACTGTTTTTTATTGGGCATGGTGGTATGCACTAGCACCAATGGTAGGAACATTTTTAGTAAACATATCCAACAATAAAACTCTTAGAGAAATTATATTGGGAACGATATTTATTGGGAGCTTTGGTTGTATATTTAGCATGCTAATTTTATCAAATTTATCGATTTCACTCTTTGAAAATAATACTCTAGATAGTCCCTCAATTATCGCTAATAATCTCATGTCCAGAGAGCAACTTGTTGTAGAGACTATCTCACAAGTGCCATATGGAGAAATAATGTTGATTTCATTTGCATTAATCATAGTTATATTTTTATGTACAACATATGACTCTACAGCTTATGTTCTTGCGTCAGCATCAATGAAAAGTTCAGACATAACAAGCTCTAAATCCTTGAGACTATTGTTTTCATTATTATTAGTCGTTCAACCAACATTACTAATGTTTTTAAATGGTGTTGATTCATTTAAATGGATAATGGTTATTTTCTCCATTCCATTGCTATTTATAAATATATTGTTAATGTACTCAGTACTAAGAAATGTTTATTCAATTAAAAAATCATAAAGTTCATATATTTTCTAAGATGGAGATTGACACCTCTAAGAAAAGTATTTTATTCATACCAGGAGCAGGAATGGATCATAGAATACTTTCAATGTTTAAAATGGATTCATTTGTTGACGAATACAATATTATTGCAATTGATCTACCTGGACACGGTTATACAACAGGCCCTCTTTTTTATGACGTCGAAAGTCACACAAAATTATGTATTGAAGTTTTAAATGAGCTCAATTTAAAAAATCTTATTCTATCCGGACATAGCTGGGGTGGATTAATTGCCCTTGATCTTTCAACACAATACGAAAATGATATGACAATATGCATGAATATAGCCTATCCATTTTTAGTTGGTGACTTGCTTTTGGATTATGCAAAAGGAAATCTAGATCAATGCGTTGAGTTTCTTATGAAGTACGGAATTTATAAAATGCCTGAAACAGAAATAAAGACGTTGGGTTTTGGAGTAAAGGGGTCTGGTTTTTACGGAAGATCCAAAGGTGTCATTAAATCGCCTTACGGAACTAAAACAGTTGAAGATGATCCTGAGAGAGAAATCAAACTATATCCTTTAAAGAGACTATTTAACCAAACTGAAAAAGAAATTAGCTCTATTGATTTAAAATCATGTACAAACTTTAGATTAAAAGATGATCAAATATCGAATATTCAAAATGTTAAATACATTTTTTGTGATAAAGATAAACTTGCAAGATTTGATGCAGAAAATATTATCTTAAAAAATGTTAATCCAGAAGAAGACGTATTTATATTAAAAGAAACTGGTCATTTCCCCTATTTTGAGGATCCTGACCAGTTAGAAGAGGTCTTTAAGAAAATTCTAAATTAATATCTATATCTTATTCTTATACCAACAACCTTTGGCTTTGTTCTAGTATCTCTATAACCAAAACCAGCATAGCCAGAACTTCCCACTGCTGAGAAGTCATCATAGGTTGAAAGAAGAGCATCTTTGTCAAAGATATTTGTGACGTAAAATTCTATTGTTGAATTCTCATTTTCGATACCTGCTCTAAGATTAGCTACGCTATAAGAAGGTATTAAAATTGGAGAATTTTCATAGGTTGAATTTCTATCGCCAGTATATGAGTAATCTAAGTTTACAAAACCTGGCTTACCATTACTCATAACAAAATTCTTATCAAAAGATAAATAGTAAGAGAGTTCCGGCATATAAGCTAATCTATTGCCAGAGTTAGCACCAAGTTCTCCAGACACATAATAATAGTCGTCAGATAATGTTGGATCCATTTTATTCATATAAAATGTCATGCTAGTTGAATCATCAAATGAATACACTAAATTTAATTCCAATCCGTTAATTTCAGCATTACCAACATTTTCAGTATATGCAACAGAGGTAATATCAGAGTTATAAGTTGATGTCTGGTAATCTGTCCAATCCATTCTATACAGAGCCCCATTTAAAATAAGTTTCCCATCTTGCAATGATGACTTAACACCAACCTCATAACTATCTAAGTAGTCTGCATCGTAAGTTTCTGGTATTAAGCCCGCCTGAGATGGTCTTGGTCTATTCACTCCAGAGGGTCTAAAACCTTCAGAATAACTTCCATAAACCATAACATCTTCTGAAACATCATGAGATATTGATACTTTTGGAATTGTTCCACTCTCTGATGATTTAAAGTTAAGATTACTGATACCAAATGAGTAGGATCCATAGTAACCATCACTTGCAACAAGATTCATCTTTTGATCATAATTTCGAAGACCAACTGTGAGTTCAGTTTTATCAGAAATATCAAAATAGGCTTCACCAAATATTGCATCTATGTCGCCCTTTCTAACTAAATCAGCTTCCCAAAAAGTAGGATAGGTACTTCCAGGTTGAAGATAATCAAC